>JAEEGL010266086.1_pt1 | contig 16412 bp, 8 predicted proteins | sample 9134231 | NCBI WGS metagenome assembly JAEEGL01 (sample SAMN16246548, study PRJNA631951) | gut metagenome | biome: gut microbiome; feature: rumen; material: fiber-attached | host: Bos | place: Iran: Karaj | collected 2018-10
GTACGAGACAAAACAGCGACTTAATGATGACCGTCTCCGTCACGACAATGCCTATTTCCGTCTCCGTATGGTGATGGACTATTGGTGTTCATTGTGGTTCTGGGAATATAAAGATGCTGAGTATCTTCCTACTCGCCGTGACTACTGGAACGACATAGACGCGATGCTCAACGTGAGTGACCAAGAACTCGACTCTAATACTACCCGCTGGTTATCCGACCACATCAAGGGGAAAGCGATGCGTCAGTATAATGTATCTGGCGGAAGAACCCACCAAGGAGTACAGCAGGGAGATTTGTTCTCTGGAGTTGCTGAAGAAGAACCAATCTATAATCTTACACCGCTCAGCGATGAAGAGAGCGTACAGATTCAGATGTCAAAGGAAGAAGTCCTGGAAGGTGTCAGGGGAGAGTATCGCAATGCTTTTGATGAATATGACCGTTTCAAGATTGTTAGCAGATATGCCAAGCAGTATCATTTCTTCCACCCAATGCTTGAGTTCCTTGAAGTATTTTGGTTGCGAGATGGTTTCGACATTATATGTGGAAACCCACCTTGGATATTACTTGGATTTGATGAAACTGGCATAATATCAGAACAATATCCAGAAATAGCCATCAGGAATGTTCAAGCAAGTGATGTTAGTATTATACGCGATGAATTGTTTAAGAATAATGCGCGTTTGAAACTATCGTATTTAGAAGAAGAAACTTCTATATCATGTACTTTGACATTTCTTACCGCACATAGCAATTACCCATTGTTAGAAGGTCAAAAGGCAGATTTATACAAAGCTGTTATGGAGAATGGTATGGAAATGATGAACTCATATGGCTATATGGGTCTCCTAACACCTGAGTCCATTTATGACGACCCCAAAGGACAGCCTTTGCGTAGGGAATTATATAAGCGCTTGAGATATCATTTTCAGTATCAAAACGAACTGCGTTTATTTGCAGAAGTTGATCATCATACAATGTTTGGCAATCAACTTTTAGGTCCTATCCGATTAGAAGCACCAGATTTTTATTCAATTAACAATCTATTTACTCCAAACACAGTGGACATGTGTTTTACACATGATGGTCATGGCCTCTGTCAGGGAAAGAAAGATTCTGACGGAAGATGGAATGTTTCTCCACATAAGAACAGAATAATACATTATACAGAGAAAGAGTTACGTTTATTTGCAAAAGTGTTTGAGGACGATTTAGATTGGGAATCCGCACGTCTTATGTCTGTACATTCGGTAGAAATATTGAATGTAATATCTTCTTTTGGGAATTTTCCGTCGAATGTTGGGAACATTAATCCTGAACCAATTATTACTGTTGCCTTTGACGAAACGGGCTGCTTGCGAAAAGGATATACTGTAAGAGATGTTGGTTATCCCAAAAATAACGAATTAGTTTATGTTGGACCGCACGTGTTTGTTAGCAACCCCTTATATAAAACTCCTAGAAGCAAATGTGTGCTTAACAGTGATTATGATACAATAGACTTATGCAAAATTGACGAAGCATACTTACCCCGCACTTGTTATCGACCTCTTAAGACGTTAGGTTTTTATGATGACATACAAAAAGGGTTTATCACTGGACAAGCAGAAGATGGAAGTCCAATCTATGATAGTTGGGTAGGTTATTATAAAGCTGGATTTCGTAGAATGATGGGAGCTGATAGTGAAAGGTCCCTCTCTGGTGCTATACTGCCACCGAACTTCTTACATATAGGAAGTATAAAGTCAATCGTTTTCAAGAACAATAGCGATTTGGTAGAATTTGTTGGTTTGGCATCTTCTCTTCCCCTTGATTTCAAGATAAGAATAATGACCATCACGGATTTACACAAAAATCGTATAATGCCTTTACCTTTGGGAATTCCTGATAAGTACAAGACTGCTCTGTTTGTCCGAACATTAATGCTAAACTGTATTACTAATCATTATTCAAGTCTTTGGCAAAGTATGTTCAAAAAGGATTTTTGCAATCAGTCTTGGAGCTTACGAGATTCTAGGTTAAAAGATTTCTCTATGTTAGAAGAGCAGTGGAGTTGGAACACCCCTCTAAGGAATCAATTTGAACGTCGTCAAGCACTTGTTGAAATGGATGTAATTACATCAATGGCTTTAGGGTTGACTTTGCTGGATTTGGAAATGATTTATTCTATCCAATTCTCCGTTATGCAACAATACGAGAATGATACATGGTATGACCAAAAAGGTAATGTCGTCTTTACATGTTCAAAAGGACTGACAGGTGTGGGAGTTGATCGTCCTATATGGAATAAGATTGTTGGCATGAAGGAGGGTGAAACTTATGAGCACACTATTGAGAAGAGCGAACTCTATAAAGGCCAGAAAGTAACATACTACGCTCCATTCACTAAGTGTGATCGTATAGAGGACTACCGTCGTGCGTGGGCACATTTCGAAAAGGTATTTAACGACTTTGACAATCAATAAAACATAATAGATATGCTACCATTACAGCAGGCGCAGGAAGTCAGGACCTCAATATTTGAATATATTAAGGCGACTTACCGGTTTAAAGACAAAGACGTCAGTGATGCTTTTTACAGCTTCATTGAGAATTCGCGTCATGGTATGATAAAAGGACCGTATATTAGTCTGAAGACGCCATTTGTCAGTTGTCCTACCAGTGTAAATATACCTTTGGAAATCAAACCCGATTTTCCTCCGTATCTGCACCAGATGGAAGCATTCGAACGACTTACAACAGAAGACAGTCACCTTCCACAAAATACCTTACTCACTACAGGAACCGGTTCCGGTAAGACTGAGTGTTTCCTATTCCCCGTGCTTGACTATTGCTATAGGTATAGGAAGTTTAGAGGTATAAAAGCTATCATTCTATATCCAATGAATGCTTTGGCAACCGATCAAGCCGGTCGTCTTGCTAAAGCAATTTATGAAGACCCTAGACTACAAGGACAGTTGACTGCAGGTCTTTTCATCGGCCGTGGAGAAAAACAGGCACGTCTATCGACTACTATGGAGCGTGACCACATAATTGAAGACCCAGAAACCATTCTGAGTAATCCGCCTGACATCTTACTGACAAACTTCAAAATGTTGGACTATGGACTGATGCGTCATAACTATCAGCGACTTTGGAATAACAACTTGGGGGAAAAGAATACGTTGCTGAAATTCTTGGTTTTGGATGAGTTGCACACTTATGATGGAGCTCAGGGAACAGATGTGGCTAATCTTATCCGACGCCTCAAATTGAAACTGTCATTACCAAAAGATCACTTGTGCTGCGTTGGAACATCGGCGACAATGGGTTCAGAAGGAGAAGCAAAGGTTGCACTATGCAAGTTCGCCACCGATGTTTTTGGTGAGAAGTTCGAAATAGACGGTATTATAGAAGAACATCGACAGGGAGTTGATGAATTCCTAGACAGCGAGATTAAGGACCCCACCGCATTTGCAGCTAAAGACCTAGCTCGCCAACAAATAACTCGAGACCTTTTACGACTTACATCGGAAGCAAAAGTTATTCATATTGAAGACTTAGTTCGACAACTAGCAGAGAAAAATGCAGAATTTGGGCGGCTTTCTGAGAAAGAAGGTAAGAAACGTCCAAGATATGAAGCCTTGTCAGACCTGCTAGCCATGATTTCACAGGCTAAAGTGAAAGTCGGTAATAAAGAACGTCCATACCTTCCGATGCAGGTCCAGATATGGATTAGAGAACTCAGTGGCATTCGGAGAATAGTAGGCATGGAGCCAAAGTTTGTTTGGCGATTAGAAAAATATGACGGAATAGCGATGCCGGCCTGGTTCTGTAGAGAATGTGGTGCTTCTGGATGGATTATGGTGAAAGGCGACAATGAGCAGGCTTTCCGTAAAGACTGTGAAGAAGCAAGTCGTTTCTTCATGACAAACAATAAGAATACTTATCTTGTAAACACCAATACGCCAGAAAACCCACATCAACAGGCAGAAGAATACTCTGGAATAGTGATGAATAAATGTTTCATTGATCCAGATACATTTACTATTCGTGAACCTAAGAAAGAGAAGGATACAGACTTTAGCCTGATTGCATATAATGCCGAAGAAAGAAAAGGAAGTGGTGGAAGGGTAATGAAAGAAGAATGTCCTGAATGTTGTGCTTTGGGTGACAGTGTATCTATCATAGGAACGAAGACAGCAACATTAGCATCTCTTTCTATCAGTCAAATACTAGCTTCAGATTTAGATACGAACATAGATAAAGAACGTAAAGTACTTGCTTTCACGAACGGAGTTCAAGATGCCAGCCATGAAAGTTCGTACTTTGAGGCACGAAATTACCGATTCACGTTCCGTTCTTCTATTCAGAAAGTGATTAGTCAGATGGGGCGAACTAACAGCCTGGCAGATTTGGAAGATGCTTTTGTGAAGTACTGGAAACAGCAATTCGACGAAAAGAGTTATGTGATGCGATTCTTCCCGCCCGATTGTGAGGGACGTATCAACAAGGAAGTGGATTATCAGACAACTAAAGGACACTATGAAGCAGGTTTCATAAAGGAGTTCGACCTCCGGTTGACTTGGGAAGTCTGGGCTGAGATGACGATGAATGCAATGCTTGGACGTACACTTCAGAAAACAGGAACTTCTGCTACATACTTTTTGCCGCAAGACCTTGAAGCAGTATATGATGGTATGCAGAAGTATATGCAGGACAACAATCTTATGGGCATTCCAAAAGATGAATTCATCAGATTTGTTAACGGTGTTCTTCATCGTATGAGAGTTCGTGGTGGTGTCGATCATCCATATCTGGAACGTTTCCGTACCCAATTGGATATGTTCTCTCTAAATTGGAGTAAGTCTAAAGTTCACATCTTAGCCCGCCATTATGGACCAAGGTCCAGATTCCCCAAATTGGTAAGCTTCACGAAGACACCCAACGATATGACAGACGCTATCGAGAGCAAGGGAAATACGCGCAGTTGGTTTATCAGTTACTATGAGTTGGCTCTGCCATCATCTACAATCACAGACAGACAGTTCATTATCGATTTCTATAAGGAACTTTTCCGAGTGATGACAGACCTTGGTATTACTACAGAAGTGATGAGCCGTGAAGGACTAAACTACGCCTTAAATCCTAATAAGATAATGGTGACTTCCAAAGTGAAGCACTTGCGCTGTTCACAATGCCAGTCGTTGCTATGTGTTGGTGAGGACGATAAGTATGCATTGGATATACACTGCTTGTTCAATGCTTGCAAGGGTGGATATTCGATAAATGAACCTATTGAGCTGAATTATTACCATAATGTATATAGCAGGGACAAGGCTCCACGAATCTTCTCACATGAGCACACCGGCATGCTGGATCGTAAAGTTCGGGAGGATGTAGAATATGATTTCAAAGAACGACCTAAAGCTGACAGCATCAATACATTAGTAGCCACTTCAACACTTGAAATGGGTATTGATATTGGTAGTCTGAATAATGTTATCAATACAGACACCCCACCATTGGTAAGCAATTTCTTGCAACGCGTAGGACGCGCTGGACGTGACTCGGGCACTGCTTTAGTCGTGAACTTCTCAAGAAACCAGCCTCACGATTTGTTCTATTTTGAGGAGCCGATGGAGATGATGAAGGGAGATGTACTGACCCCTGGGTGTTTCCTTTCTGCTAAAGATATTCTCCGAAGACACTTTCTTGCCTACTGTATAGATTGTTGGACAGGCGAAGACTCGAGCATCAATAGGATTCCCCCAATCATCAGATTGATGGGCCTCAGTCAGAACTTTATGACTAATCCTGATTTCTTCATCAATCGCATTTTTAAGTATATCAATGACCATTTGGACGAACTCAAGGCCAACTTTGAAAAGCAGTATGATGCAGATGTCATAGAAACAGCCATAGCCCCACTGTATGAAACCTTGGGAAGCGGAGGGCCTTTTGAGTTGCAAGTAAAGCTAGTGTTTCAGAGTCTGTTGGCAAAATTGGAAGACATTAAACAGAAGGTACACGATATTAATGAATATATTAGAGTACAGAAGATTGCCACCTCCAATCCTTTGTATAATGAACTTGATGGTCAGAAACGCTCGCTTTGCAGTCAGAGTCTTAACATAAAGAAACAGACTGTACTTGAGTTCATGACTGATGAAGGCTTACTTCCGAACTATTCGTTCCCAGAAAAGGGTGTAAAATTGTCAGCCACGGTGAAGTATATGCCGCAGAGATCCGGTTCAGGATCGGCTAGATACTATGCAGAGGGTATAGAACTGGTTCGTCCTGCGGTCAGTGCTATCAAAGAACTGGCACCAGGAAACTTTTATTATACAGGAAAATATCGTCTGAGAGTTGATGGCGTGGAAACTTATGACTGGAATCTACAGGACTCTTCGTTAGTCAAGAAACGTTTCTGTTCAAGATGCGACTATATCGAAGATGAGAGTGCTTCACACGCATTGTCATGTCCGAAGTGCGGAGACCCATCATTCGGCTCTGATAGCAACGTGCATGACTTCGTGAAGATGAACTCTGCTAAAAGTGATATGATGCGTAAGGATGCCCTTGCAAGCGATCGTTCTGATGAGCGAGACATTACACCATTCCGGAATTCATCCCATTTCATCTTTGACAAGAAGTTCACTACGGTATCGTATGGAATGAAGAACATCCCATTTGGTATAGAGTTCGTAAAAAATGTTAGATTGACAGAAGTGAACCTTGGCGAATCAGAGCAGCATAGTTCAAGCACAATTGACATCAATGGAATCAACCGTGTGCCCAGAGCAGGGTTTGTTACATGCCGTTATTGTGGTAAGACTGTACATAAGCCAGAACTGATAACGAATATGCAGGATAGGGAAAGGGCTCTTCGTGAATGGCACTATCCATACTGCAAGCATAAGGAAGTGGCGTATGGAAGCAAAGACTCGGGTGAGGTATTCAGAGAAGTATTCTTTTACCGAGAGATACAGACGGAAGCTATTAAAGTCTTGCTACCTGTCCAACAGATTGATACTGAAGCGACAATTGCTATGTTCAAAGCAGGTATAGAACTGGGTATGAGACAGTACTTCCAGGGTAACCCAACGCATATCCGGATGAAAGACTATCAGGAATTCAATGAGAGCACCCAGAAGTTCGACCAATATATTATAATGTATGACACCATCCCTGGGGGCACAGGCTATTTGGCGAAGCTGTTTGATACAAAAGAGTTCTCAAAAGTCATTCATCTAGCTTACGAGCATATCAGGGACTGTGGATGTCAGTATGACGGCAAGGATGGCTGTTACCATTGCATTTTGAGTTACGGCAATCAGTTCATCCGGAATCAGTTAAGTCGCGAAAAGGCAGAGCATTTATTTGAAAAGATTGCCAATGAGACTCAGGATTGGAAGCAGTTTACTGGTTCACTAGGGACGATGGTAGGAGATGGTGGACTTGAAGAAAGTGAACTTGAAGAACGCTTCGTGCACTGTCTAAAGAAAGCAGCAGATATTCGGCAGTGGGGATTTGATGTGCTTCACGATAATGGTATGCGTTACTACCGTTTATCCATTAAAGTTGGTGATGAGAAGCGAAATGTAATGCTGTATCCACAAAGGTGGATTGGTCCAGAGGAAGGCGTTCGGTATCGTACGCGTCCGGACTTTTATGCAGTTTGTACAGATTGGACTCTACAAACTGCCACAGGAGTTATTCAAAAAGATTGCAATCAGATACCAGACATCGCCATTTATCTTGATGGTTACCAATATCACGGCTGTCAGATAGAAGGTAATATCCGCTTCTTCCGTGATCTGGAACAACGTAAATCTCTTCGGTTATCTCAAAGCAAGAACATTATTTCATGGACTCTTACTTGGGATGACTTAGATACTTGGGGACAAGAAGATGCAGCAAAGAAACGTGACAGCTTGGCAATTGATAGCCACAAATATGCTGAAAGTATCAGTATCTTGCAAGAGAACTTTGAAAAGGTATGTCCTTGGAATGAGATTCCTAACAATATGGAACGCTTGCTGTATGTCTTGAGCCATATTGAGACTATGGACAATCTTGAGCCAAGTGTATCTCATTATCTTATGCAATGGAATCAGGATCTACGGGCTGCGAAACATAGTATCAATAGCATTAACACGTTCATCAATCAAATGAATGTCAGTACAAAAGGTAATATTACAATTCCAACCGGAGAGCTAATAGAGCAGGGAATAGATGCTTATTATTGTTGTGATACTGCCCAAGATACCGGATGTTATCACACAAATATAGCTCTCATTGATGACAACAATACATCTGAAGAGATTCCAATTCCAGAGGTAATTTATCAGATTATCACTCAACCCACAGAGGATGATCTTGAAAAAAACAAGTGGAATCATTTCTGGAGGCTGTATAACCTGCTGAATCTGGGTGATAATGAAGTTATGAAGAAAGTGGTTGCCCAAAAGGACAGTAAGACTCCATCTGTAGACATTGACGAGATATTGCAATACTACCCTGGAGTAGAAGAAGCAGCACGCATACTACTGGAAAAAAACGTTATGATTAATCCCGAAGGTGGTTTCGAATTAGTGGAAGATGATGAGGTTATGGGTAGCGCCATGCTTGGAGTTGAAGATTTGAAACTTGTCATAGAGCCATTGGACGATGAGTCAAAACGTGCATTTGAGAATAGTGGCTTTAAGATTGTAGCCGCAGATGATTTAGAAACAATTAAAACTATGGTATTATGAGAATATATTTAGGCGATGAATGTTTGGCAAAACTTTTTGATTTACCCAAAAAGGTTCAGAAGAAGGTTATAGAGTTTCAGACTAAATTTAAGGAGAATCCTTACGGCCATGCCATTAATCTGGAATCGATAGTATCATTTAATGATGATAGTATTAAGACAGCACGTATCGGTGATGACTATCGGGCAATCATTGGCTGTATTCCCGGTAATGAAGACTATTGTATGCTCTACGTGGACCATCATGATGAAGCAATGCGATGGGCTCAAAATAAAAGATTTGAGCAGAATCAGTACACTGGAGCTTTCCAAGTGATCCCAGTAGTTACTGTTCAGCCAGTAACTCAAAGTGTGCCGCAACAGGAAGAGTTACTTCCGTTCAGTTCTTACAGTGATGAACAATTGCTAAAGATTGGTGTCCCTTCGGATTTGCTTGCATTAGTCAGGTCCATTAGAGATCTTGATGGATTAGATAGAAACGAAAAGAACTTACCAACTGATGCATATGAACATCTCTTCGACTTGATGGACGACAAGAACATCAATCTGATAATTGCAGAAATAGAAGAAGGTAAGAGTGCAGACGGTGACAATGCCAACAGTGCTAACAATAAAAGTCACTTCATTGAGATTACTGGTGAGAATCAACTTGAGCAATATCTTGATGGTGATTTCGAGCGTTGGCAGATATTTTTGCATCCTAGCCAGAGGATTTTGGTTGACAGCAACTATAAAGGTAGCGTGAAGGTAACAGGCGGCGGTGGAACTGGCAAGACCGTAGCTGCTCTGCATCGTCTGAAGAAGCTATCCGCTGATGCTCCAAAGGGATCCGTGCTTTATACAACATACACGAAAGCACTTATAACCAACGTGAAGTCCAAAATCAAGAAACTTGGAGTAAATGAAGATGCTTGTGTCATAAAACACATCGACGCCCTGCTTGAGGAACTCGCTAAGAAGTATGGAATAAAACAGTCTGGATGGAATGTCTTAGATTATATCAATGTTGGACGTGGTAGAAACAAGAGCCAAGAAATCTGGGAGACAATAGTTATTAATAGCCTAACAGGTTTTAGTTCAGATTTCTTGTATCAGGAATACCTAGATGTCATTGTCTATAACAATATCACTTCACTTGAAATGTATCTCCACCAACCCCGTATAGGTCGTACAAAATCTTTAAGCATTAAACAACGCAAAGAGATTTGGGAACTTGTACAACAATATATTAACACCAAGGAACAAGGGCATTATTACGACCGATCTGAACTGTACAATCTTGTTGCGAGTTATCTCAAAGAGCACGATGAGCATCCTTTTAGCCATATTATTGCAGATGAAATACAGGACTTCTCTAATCCAGAACTTAGATTCTTGAGAGCTTTGGTTCCAGAATATCCCAACGATTTATTTATGGTCGGCGACCCATATCAGCGTATCTACAACAATCGTCAGATTAATTTTGGCAAGGTCGGTATAAACGTCCGTGGCAAGCGCAGTCGCAGATTGAAAGTGAACTACCGAACAACGGAAGAAATCAAGCGTCAGGCTGTCAGTATTGTCCAAGGTTGCACATACGATGACTTTGATGGCGAAACGGAGAATCTCAACGGTTATGTGTCATTGATGCACGGTCCTAAACCCGAGTACATTTTATATGGCTCCACAAATGAAGAGCACAACGGTGTCCTCGACTTCATTGCTGAATGTCATAACAATGGAATTGCATATGCAGATATTGCTATAGCATGTAGAAGACGAGACGAACTGAAAGAAATCCAGTCAACATTACATATAAACAATATCCCTTATCAGAATATTGACAGCAACAGTTCCAGTGACAAGAGTGGAGTGGTTCTCTCAACACTTCACAATATGAAAGGATTGGAGTTCAAAGTCGTTGTTATTACTGGCATCAATAAGAACACATTCCCATACAAACCATACAACTGGTCGGAAATGAGCAAGAAGGAACAGACAAATTACCAGATGAATCAACGGTCGTTGATGTACGTAGCCATTACCCGCGCTATGCTTATGGTTCGCATAACTGGAGTTGGTGACAGGTCAGAATTACTATAGCACCTATATTATAGGCAACAATAACAGGCGTATAATCTGAGTTTTGGATTATACGCCTTTCTATATACAACCCAAATGCTTTTTCATGTATTTGAGTTTTTCTTATTACCAATAATTACCAATCAAAAATTACCAAAGTCCCTGTATACTTAGGACTCCTGAAATGGTAAAAATTAATAATTACCAATTGTAAATGTTTGATTATTAAATACGTGCAAGATATTAAAACATTTCATACCTTCGCACCGTCAAGATGAATAAAAAGAAAAAAATGGTTGATGTAATAATCACGAATTCTATTCAATTTCTACTATCGTAGATAAAGGAGCCAAGCCTGCATAGATGATGGCCAAAGGGCAATACCCACCAGCGACGAAGCAGGATAAGTCGCTGTTTTAAGGAATAATAGTTAAGTATCTCATTAATATTTCAAAAATATGTCAAAACGAAAAGATTTAATTAAGTCCTACGACAGTTTCAAAACGGACTCGTTCTATGGTATCGGACAACGGAAAGCAAAGCTGTTTATGAACAGTTTGCAAAAAGAACTTGATGCTCAAATCTGCATTACACCTGATGATGTAGTACTTATAAACCGACGTAATACGTTGCTGTTCATGCGTAATATTTTAGAATGTGAGAACTGTAACATCAACGCTAAGAAGTATTTCAATTCAGACGGTTTTTCGTATCAAGATCACAACTACAACAGAAAGCACACCCTGGTAAACGAGCTTCTAACAATTGCTCCGAAAATCGGTATAAGCTATGGTTTTGCTAAGTCAAACGCCCCTGCAACAAAGTACATCGTGTATTTTGACATGCCGCTGACTGGTGACCAGGTGTCATTCCATTCTGACATTGACAAGGACATACTTGATAGTGTTCCTGTATACAATAAGGAATGGGATCAGTTGGAAAACTCGTCACTCATGAAGATTGAGAAATCTTTCTGTATGATGTTCGGTGAAGAACTAAAAAAGAAGTACAAGAATACTGCATGATATAATAGTATATAGCAGAACCGCATAAAGAAGAAGGTAGATTTTGAACAAGTGTGTTATCTCCCACAAAAGAGGCTCCACTTTCTTTAGAAAACAGATTGTATAAACAAATAACCCCCAGGTCCCGGAAGGGCATTAACGAAATGAGTAACAAAAAATATGCAAAGAGGATGAAGCGCTACCAAGATTCAAGTGCCAACTACCATTCAGATGGTGGCTTGATGAAAGCACGAATCCACCCCGCAAAGGTTGTAAAAGTCAAAATTGACGAAGAAGCAAAGCTTCTGTATTTAATTCGAGATGGCGTTATCGAAGAAACTTTTGACTTAATCGAATTGAGAAACACAGAAATTGAAGAATTAAAAAATTACCTACCGACATGGTTGGGTAGCGTTTTCAGAACTGTTATCGTCGATGATAATTACTAATTTTTATGGATGGAATGAATACGATAATGAATAATTGTTCATAAGTAAACATTCTAGAGATGGGTAGGGTCGCACGCAAGTATCCACAGGGAAGTTTTTTCCTTCGTACGCCGGCAAAGGTCGACGAGGAGAAATTGTACCCTATCTATCTCAGTTATTTCTGCAATGGGAAAAAGATTAGGCAGAACACAAGTATTATGGCTATGGCAAAGGACTGGAATCAAGGAGCTAACCACGGGATTGGCGAAATTCGTGCAAGTTACGGCACCGACTACAAGAAGAAAAATCAAAAACTTCAGAAGTTGCTCAGAAAGGTTGATGGTAGTATTTTCGACTATGTCGAGCAGAATGGCGAGATTAGTCCAGACATCATCCAATGCTTTATCTGCGGTGATGACAGACCTTTACGAGCAGATAGGGGGCAGAACATCGTCTCATATGCACTTGACGTACTAGAAAAACAGTATAAAGGACATAAGATAAGAATTTCTACTTACAAGAACTCTGTTAGCATTCTAAACCAGTTCAAGATCTTTCTGAGTGAGAGTGAGAAGGAGGGTGAACTCTTCGTAAGTGACATTACGGAAGAACTTGTGCGCGAGTTCTTGGTGTGGGGACTTGAACGAGGGCGTAAAACTGACACTGTTGAGAAATACCTTGAGACTATCTGCAAGATATGCAAACAAGCATATGAGGACGGATTACTCTGTAAGACATCTGCTCAAACAATTGCCGACATCGTTTTGGAGGATAGTTTAGATGACACCTCTTGTTGGTCTATTAAGTATCTAACACCAGAGGATATGAGTAGATTTGTCAACATAGACAGAAGTGGCATAAACAACAAGATAGTTGATGCCATAGATATGTTCAAGTTCTCATATCTTTCATGCGGGCTTCGAATCAGCGACATTATCACGCTAAGGTGGTCTGACATTGACTATAAGAAGAAAGAGTTGCGCAAGATTCAGGTAAAGACCCGCGGGCGCAATATTATACCACTGACCGATGAAGCGTTAGAGATTCTCGAGAAGTGGAAGGGACGCCACGAGATTTTCGTTTTTGGGCTATTGGCTGATGACTTTGATTTGAGAAATGAAGAGAAGTTGAGGACAAAACGTAACTCAATAACGTCGGCAATCAACAAGCGACTTGAAAGCATTTCAAAGAAAACGAAACTTGGGAAGAAAGTGACATTCCACATGGCTCGTCACTCCTTTGCAGTCAATGCTTTGGAGCAAGGTATGGCAATAAGCATGATAAGTTCGCTGTTGGGGCACACGAGCACCGCTATCACTGAGAAGGTATATACCGAATTTCGCAAAGATACAAAAGCCGAAGCTGTCCGTAAGTTGAAATTTGATTTTAACATTGAATAATCATTAATTATTAACGAAATATTTAAATTATGGCATTAGCAAATCAACTTGGATTAACGGACAAAGTGGTAAGTGAACATCATTATATCGCTTCACTGACAAATCTAACGGCAGGGCAAGCTGCAAAGTATATCTCTATGGCTGTTAAAAAGAAAATTTTAGCTAAGGATGTAAGGTTACTATATGAGATTTACTTTGAATGTGATATGGAATGGCACCATAGTGGTTTTTACAAGGGAACTACAAGAAAAACCATGGGCAGGACCTACTTTATCTCCCCAGATGAAACGCAGGATATTATTGACAATTTTGACACGCTTTATACTGTGTTGGAAGAACAAAAGAAATCTGCTGAAGAGAAGGTGTTTGCTTTCTTTTGGACGTGGAAGAATCAAGGGAGCAAGCGGCGACCACGTTGGTGCAAAGTTCTTAAGACCTATGAGGGTAAAAAATCCTGCCTTCCGAAGAACTCTACAGTATGTGAAAGAAATGTTTATGAAGTGGCTAAGAAAGCTGAAGGTCGTATCTACACAGGATGGAATGAGCCTAGCATGTCAGAGTTCAAATAAGTACATAATAATAATTTATAATAAGTAACATAAGTATGAGCAAAAAACTTAGTCTCTATGAATTAGCTGAAAGACTAGGATACAAGGTCTGGGAAAAAGATGACCTGAAACGCATCTATGTAAATGAAGGTTACAACACTCAGAAGACGAGTACAACTACCTTTATCTGGCAGGATGAGAACGATGAGTTTAAGGTCAACTGTTATATCGAGTGTCCTTCGCAACCTTGGAACTGGATTAGAAGTCAAAAGGAAAAAGTTTTGGAAAGGGTAGAAGATATAATTCGTCAAGCATTAGCCGAAACGTATTACCTAGCCGTGCGCAAAGATGACGGTAAACTGTTTGATGAAGGTTTTATAATTACTCGCGAAGAGTTTATGTTGACTCCTGGCACCTACTTGAGCAAAGAAGATGTCATCAAGGACCTGGAGAGCAATAATGAAGACCCCGCAAAATATGACATCATTGCCATAAGCCGTGAAGATGCTGAAAAAGAAAGAAATGAGGCTTGGCATAACGGCAAAAGATTGGCGCCAACAAAGGAAGATTAATCTAATCATCTCTATCATTAACAATTTAAATTCATACAACAATGAAAAAAGAAACATTTAATCAAATGGTTAAATTGTTCGGAATCTCCATTTCCAATTATATCGAGATTGTTGACAATCAAAATGAGAACATCACTAAAGGTGCTGTCGCTAAGACAGAGGACATAAACTGGAGAGCATTTTTGTGTCCCGAATGTCTAAAAGAAGGACGTATTCATTTCGGTAATTTCATCCTCACCGCTAATAACTGTGAATTATTTAAGCCAGACAGCAGCGATAAGGTAAATTTGTGGGGCTTCGGACATATCGAAAGTAGTGTTGACAGTAACCGTCACATCATGGTTGGCATAATTCAGTTAAATAGTAATGACGACAAGATAGTTATTTTCTCTTCGTACATCCTCAATGGGCGAAAGTATTATCAAGTGAAACCCAGCAGAAAAGATAAAAAAGACTATTACAATTACTTAAAAGAAATGAATCAGTAATTACACATTCAGAACTTGAAATCAAGTTCATCTACTACTTCACCTAAAGTATCAGGTAGGAACTCCGCATAGACCTTCTCAGTCACCGCAGTCGAGGTGTGACCGAGAAGTCTGCTTATCTTGCTTATCTCAACGCCCTTCTCTAAAGCAAGTACGGCCCAAGTATGCCTTGCCCAATGAAATGTAATCTCAAAGTCAAAGTTCGCGAACTTCGACTGTCGCTTCAGAGAAGTATTAATCGTATTAGTCACTGAGTTTCGACGCTTGCGTAACTCCTCATCAACGTTCAAATTGAACTTATCTGGCAGCAACCCGAATACAAAGACCTTATACCGGCCTTTCCAACGTCCAAGGATCTCAATGGCAGCTCCTCTAATAGGTATAACATTACGGTTACGAGTCTTAACCTGAATCTTTCTGATGACTTGCTTCTTGAGGTCAATATCGACCCAGCGCAGTGTCATCATATCTATGAGACGTAATCCACAGGCATAGAAGGAAAACATAAACATATCGTGGAACTCTTTCATACGGATGTGCGGAAGAGTCTCACGGATACCTGCAAAAACCTTCAATTGCTCTTCAGTAAGATACTTGACCCCGACTTCGTCAGCATCAAGAGACTTATCTGACAGGTGAAGGTCTTTGATGGCTAAGGTGACCTCTATTGGTACGTATCGCATCTGCGACGCATAGGCACAAACTCCGGCAATAGCCTGTACCACCTTGTTCACTGTGTCAACCTTTCGATCATTGCCAAGTTGCCAGTTCCGGAAGTCAAGTACAAGTTGCTCTGTAATCTCACCAAGGTAGAGCAGTTCATTATTCACACCATGACTGCCACGTTTCTCTTGCTTAAGGAACTTTGCGAACTGATTCATATAACTGATACCATTCTCCCTGGAACTCACGCCTATTTTTCCAGAGTTATAGCGGTCAATAAAACGTTGCTTGGCGAATTCTATGAAGTCGATACCGTTATCAGACCGTAGGGCTTTATCATCGCCAGATACAAATGCTTCTATGGTATCGCCATCGATCTCACCATGCTGTTTGATATAGTCTATTATCTTGGAATCGATGTCGTACATCAGTTCTCTTAGATATGCATTGCGCTCTTTATAGTTTGGGCCGTATGACGGACGGAACTCCCCGGTTCCGCCATTGGCATCAGA
>JAEEGL010274685.1_pt1 | contig 16412 bp, 17 predicted proteins | sample 9134231 | NCBI WGS metagenome assembly JAEEGL01 (sample SAMN16246548, study PRJNA631951) | gut metagenome | biome: gut microbiome; feature: rumen; material: fiber-attached | host: Bos | place: Iran: Karaj | collected 2018-10
AGTTCCACTAGTCTTCATATTACTATTACCTATTACTACTTCCATATTAGCAATAGATAAATCATCATCTTTAAAATAATCTTTAACTAAACTAAAGTATTTATCTTTTGAATATCCTTTACTTACTGCCGTATAAAATGGTTCTTCAAATAAAAGGTCACCCGCTAAAGTAATATTAACAACATTTTTCTTGGTTTTATAATCATCTTTATAATCACTTACTTTATCTTTAACTTTATCTTTTATTTCTACTGCTTTATCTTTTATATCATCATACTTAATATTATTATTTTTAATATAAGTATATCCTATATAAAGTAATAGTATTAATGCCGCTAATTTAAATAGTCTATTCATATGTTACCTCTAAATATATTATATCACATTATTATTTTTCTTTTAAACTCTTTAAATAATCTTTTTCTTCTTGACTAATACGATAACTTTCCATAGCTTTCTGAATTGTTTTATTATGAGTCCATGTATCTAATTTATGATTTATAATATATGGTATTGTACTATTATATTGTTTAGCTAATGCCGTAGCGAAAAACCAAGCCTTCATCATATTTACATAGTATTCTTTAGATTTAATATTTGATACCATCTTTAAATAATCTTGTTTAAAATTATTATCTAAATAATATTGCATTAACATTCCTATTCCAAATCTTATAGAATATGTTTCTTTAGATTTAATCCATATTTTAATTTGCTCTAATAATTCATTTGGATATTTCTTAAAAACTTTAGGTGACATTTGATCACATGTTGCCCAATTATCTATATAACTTAAAAATTTATTTATGTAAAATATACACTCATCATAATTTTTTAATTCCGATATAATAAAAGCATGTAATTGATTTTCATCAAAATATTTATGAGGCAAATCATCTAAAAAAGTTGAATAACTACCACTTTTAACTAACTGTTTTGCATAGTTTCTAAGTTCTGGAGTACGTACTCCGATTATAGTATCACTATCTATATTTGGAATTAATTTAATTTGAAATTCTCGATATTTCTTATCTTGTAATTTAAACAATTTTTCTCTTATATTATTCATATAATATCCAATTCTTTTTTAATTGTTTCTAACTGATATATTCATTTTATTTAATATTTTTTTATTAAAGAATAGAATAACTAATAATATTACTATTACTATTTTTACCACATACCAAATAATACCAGATTTGTCCATTGTTGAGCCTTCTTCATAATAATCTTGAGGATCTTTTTCGTTATATTTAATATTTATTTCTTCTTTTGGATTATCATCTTTAGATATACCTACAGTTATTTCTTGAGTATTTCCTTCTTTATCTATAAAACTATAGATATAATCATCGAATATTTCGCTTTCATTTTCTGCTTTTGGAGAAACATATACTGCTGTTACATCTATATAGTCTTTAGCTTTAATAGTTTGTTTTACTAAAATAGTATCAAATGCAATAAAAACTAGTAAAACAATTATAACTATTCCAATAACTATTCTTTTAAATATTAATTGGAATTTACCTATTATTCCCATAATCTTTTCTACTTTTTCTTCATCTATTTCTGGAGTCTCATTATATTCTTCTACAGTATCTACTGGTTTCTTTATTAAAGAAGCATAGATTATAAAAGCAGTAATAACTAGGCAAATAATACCAATAATTCTACCTGACGATTTATCATATTCAGTAAGACATTTTTCTGGATTTTTTGAATCATAATATACTGTATTTTTCTTTTCACTAGGATAAGAACTACTACTTGATTTTGCCCTACACTCATAATCCCTTCCATTTACTTTAAAATAATAGGTTGGACTATACATAGTGCCACTATCTATATCTTCACTTTCGTGCACTTCCATTTTATAAGCTTTAGTTTGGCTATCATATTTATTTGTATTACTCGCAAAAAATGTTAAATACACACCTAATGCTCCAAACAAAACAATACATAAATATAATATTATATTATTTTTTTTCATCGTTAATATCACCTTTCTTTTAAATATCTTTATTCTAAAAACATTATATCATATTATTACTTTTTTAATAAAACGCAAAATGATTCAACATGTTCTGTATTAGGAAACATATCTAATACTTTTATATTATATATTTCATAATAATCTTTTAATAAATTAATATCTCTTGCTAATGTAATTGGATTACATGATACATAAACAATCTTATTTATTTTTTCCTCAATTATTTTATTTATTACATTCTTATCTACACCACTTCTTGGTGGATCTAAAATAATTGTATCAAATCCACTTGTTATTCTGTCTATTACTTTTTTAGTATCACTACAAATAAATTCAACATTATTTCTCTTATTAATTACCTTATTTATATTAGCATCACTTACTGCATTATCTACTATTTCTACTCCCAAAACCTTACTTGCATTAGAACTCGCTACAATACTTAAAGTACCTACTCCGGAATATAAATCTAATACATTATTAGAATTCTTAGTATACTCAAAAACTAAACTAAATAATTCACTACACATATAAGGATTTACTTGAAAGAATGAATTATAACTAACTTTAAATAAATAATCATTAATCATATCTATAAAATAATTATCTCCATAAATAGTTTTATTATTTAAGATAATACCTGCTACTTTATAAGTATCTATAAAATAATCTATATTATCTAATTCATCTTTGGTATCAATAATAATTAATAATTCATCTTTATAATTAACTCTTATTGTTACTAAACCATTATGAGTATCAAATTTTTTTAAATTCTTAATTATTTTATTTATTTCATGATTACATAAATAACAATAGTTAATATTAATTATATTATGAGTATCTCCTTCATAGTATCCAATATTATTATCTACTATTTTTAAACTTACTTTATTACGATAATTATATTGACTGCTACTTTTAATAATATCTTTAACTATATAATCTATCTTGTTACTTTTAAATATATTATTAACTTTGTCTAATTTATAATCTAACATATTACTTAATGATATATTAAGTAAATCACAACCACCACAGTTATTAAAATATGGACATATTGGATTACATCTTGATTTAGATGGTTTTACTATATTAATTATTTTCCCTTCCATATAATTTTTCTTATCTAGAGTTATTTCAATATTAACTATATCTCCAGGTATACTTTTAGGCACAAAAACAATCTTATCATCTAGATAAGCTATTCCTCTACCATTATTATCAAATTTTACTATTTCTACTTCCATAAGACTAATATATCATATTTTATTATTAAAAAAAATATAATATTTCTTTTAGCATTTTAAATCTAATCATATTATATTTTTTTGATTATTATTTAATAAACTAATCTATTTTTTTCTTTAATTTGTCAATTTGTTTTTTATTAACAAAATATTCAATTATATTATAATGATCTACTAAATATTTAACTAATTCTTTATCATTTGCTTTATAAATTATTCTATCTATATCAAGATGTTCTCCCACTGCACTTATTAATTCAACTAAGTAATATCCATCATTCTTTAGAATATAATAATCTGCTATTGGATTTAAATCATAATTCTTATCTTCATAATTAAATGCTAGTCTCCATAACCATTCTCTTTCGTCTTCATCTATGCATATTTGAACTAGTTCCATAAATTCTTCATTACTTAAGTCTGGTGGTAATGGAGCTTTTATATACTTAGTAATTATTTCTAATAATTCATGTTTAGATATATTATCAAATGCATTACTAAAATATTCATTATTAATTATTATTCTTAATACTTTTTCCCATAGTTCTTTTGAGTCAAGTTTTTTATTATATTCTTCTTTTAAATTATTTAATGTTTTTGTAAGATCATCTATATCTTCACTAACTTCAATTAGTTTTTCAATTCCTTCAATTTGTCTTCTTATATTTTCTTTTCTTCTTGTAACAAATTCATCTTCTTCATTAGAAATATCTTTTATACTATTCTTTATTTCATTAACTAAATCCTTTATTTCTTTTTTCTTAGATTTACTTAATGAATCTAATAACTCATCAATATTAATAAATCCATTTATATATTTATAACATACATTTAAAAATTTTATATTATTCATATGTACTCACCCATTTCATAGTATATCATATATATGTATTATTTGGTAAATAATACCAATACTAGTAATGTGATTATAATGAATAAAACTATAAATAAAATTATAAATGATTTTAATAATATTCCCGATTTAAAAATAAATGTGATTAATAAAACATATATACTATTTATTGAAACTATTTGTGATAGTAATAAAATAAATAATTATATATTAAAATACTTAACTAATAATAATAATATTAAGAGTATTCCTGGACCAAATATAGTATATGTTAATAATTATAAGGATATAGAAAAATATTTATTAAATGGGTTTGCTATTATTATTCATAAGAGAAAAGTATTAGCAATTGAAGTAAAGGGAGAAATAACAAGAAGTATTCCTACATCTAATCGCGAACCATCTTTATATGGACCAGAAGATGCTTTTACAGAAAATTATCAAGTTAATATGGGACTTATTAAAAGAAGAATTAAAACAAATAATTATAAAACAGAAGAATTTAAAATTGGTAATATTACTAATACAAAAGTGAGTATTAATTATTTAGAAACAGAAATAAATAAAGATACTATTAATATAATTAGAAATAAAATAAATAATATAGATACTGATGGAATATTAGATGTTGGTACTTTAATTAATTATATTGAAGGAGAAAATAAAAGTGTATTTCCTACTATCAAAAGAACGGAAAGACCAGACCTTGCCTCATTATCTATCTTAGAAGGTAAAATAGTCATTCTTATGGATACTTCTCCTTTTGCTTTAATACTTCCTACTTTTCTTGCTGATTTTATTAATCCCGTAAGTGATAATTATACTAAAAGTATAAATGTGTTATTTTTAAAAATATTAAGATTAACTTGTTTTTTCTTATCAATGATTACTCCAGCATTCTTTATTGCTATTACAAACTATAATCAAGAAACAATTCCAGCAGATTTACTTATTAATTTTAGTATTCAACAATCAGGAGTACCTTTCCCTGGTATAATTGAGTTATTAATTCTTCTCATAATATGTGATATTTTAAGAGAAAGTGACCTGCGCTTTCCCTCAAGTTTTGGTTCAACAATTTCTATACTTGGAGCCTTAATAATTGGTGAAGCCGCTGTTAATGCGGGAATTGTATCACCAATTATGATTATTGTGGCTTCTCTCACATTTATCACTAGTTTAATTTTTAATGACCTAGAGATAAATAATGCATTAAGATATTATAGATATTTATTCCTTTTCTTTGCATCATTTCTAGGATTATATGGAATATTTTTATGTACAACTTTATTTCTTATAAATGTTATATCCTTAAAATCATTAAATAGTCCTTATTTTTATCCAATATCACCTTTTAATAAAAAATATTTATTTAAAACTATACTTAAAGGTAAAGATAAAAAAATTGGGGGAAATATATGAAGAAAATAATTATTGTGTTAATAACATTATTCTTAATAACTGGCTGTTATGATAATGTCGAATTAAATAAACTATCTATAATATCTGGATTAGGTATTGATTATATAGATGATAATTATGTTATTACTTATGAAATATATAATAGTAATAAAAGTGATAATACTGGTGATTTATTAAGTGATACTATTACTGGTACTGGAAATTCTATTAGCGAAGCCTTTGGAGATGCTAATAATAAAACTAGTAAAAAAGACTTCTTTTCTCATTTAAAAGTAGTTATCTTATCAGAAAGTCTAATTCAAAATCATTTTCAAGATATAACCGATTACTTAATAAGAGATACTGATATAAGAGAAGAATTTTATTTACTGGTATCTAATAATACGAGTCCTAGTGATATATTAAATCATGTATCAAAAAAATATCCTAATGCTTCAGAATATATTGTTAAACTAATAAATAATGAAAAATATAATAATAGTCTCCCTACTAAAGAAACTTATCAAAAAATATTATCTAAGTTAATAAGTAATAAAACAGATATAGTATTAAATTCAATAACTATTATTGATGATCATATATCGCTTAGTAATTCATATGTATTTTATAAATACAATTATAATAATACTCTATCTTTAAAAGATTCTTCTTTATATACACTACTTATGTTTGATAATACTGGTATTGAATATAAATATTATTATAATAATAAACCATTTATAATAAGTATAAGTAATGTTAAAAATAATATTAAAATTGATAATGCTACTATAACTATAAATAGTGATATGGAGGCTAAAGTGCTTGAAAACAATAGCAATTTAGATTTAAAAGATACTAATGTATATAATATGTTAAATAGTGATTTTAGTAATATAGTTAAAGAAGATATTATATCTTTTATTAAGTTATTACAAGATAATAAAACAGATTTACTTGGATTACAAGATATATACTATAAAACATATAATAAAGATAATTATTATTTATGGGAAGTATCTAATGTAGATATTAATATAGATTTAAAAATAAACTATAAAGGTTTTATATACGAGGTGGATCATGAATAATAAATTAGCATACTTTTTATCTAAATCATCTATGTTTGGTTTAGGTTATTTCCTTTTATGTAATTTAAATGATAAAAATACTTATTTAAGTATTATACTTGGTACAATACTAGGATTATTTATAATATATATTTATAGTAAAATAAGTAATTATTCTAATTATAATATTCATAAATATTTAAATAATACTTTTATAGGTAAAATATTTAACATTATATTATTACTATTCTATATTTATATATTACTTATTACTATATTAACAATAACTACATTTATTAATTCCTTTTATTTAATTAAAACTCCAAGAATAATAATAATATTATCAATACTATTATTAAGTATATATTTATCTTTTAAAGATAATAAAACATTAATTAATTTAAGTAGTTTATTCTTTTGTTTTAGTATATTTATTGTTATATTATTTACAATTCTTTTAATACCTTATAGTAATATAAATGAGTTATTACCAATATTTAATTACAATAATATAAATATTTTAAAAGGATCAATAATATATGCTTTAATTAGTACTGTGCCACTAATAATAATTAATAACTATAATACTAATATTAAAATAACTTTAAAGAATTATCTAGTTGCATCAATTATTAATTTAACTATTGTTATTGGAACAACTCTATCATTAGGTAACTTATTAAATGTTTATAGATTTCCTGAATATGCTGTATTAAAACAAATAAGAATATTAGATTTTATAGAGAATATAGAAAATATATCAGCTTTTGGGTGGTATGCTGAATCATTTATTGTTATATCACTTACTATTTTTAATATTAAAGATACATTATCTTTTAAATATAATAAATTATATTTAGTAATATTATTATTATCTTTAATACCTATGTTAATATTAAGCAATAATTATGATTTATTATTAAAAGTGTTTTATATTCATCCATATATATTATTAATATTTTTTATTATATTTTTATTATTACTAATATATCTTAAATTAAAAAAGAAATATCAATGATATTTCTTTTAGTTTGTTTTTCTAGTAAAGTATCCAGGTCTTCCATCCTTACCATCTATCCATGCATAATTTGATGTTAGGTTTGAAGAACTATAATGTGTGCCATTTCCTCCGACTAGGCTACCATTTCGAAAGAACATACTAATATTATTTGAATGTGGTACAAATAAGTCAGATACATATATTGTTTGTAAAAGACCTGCATCGTGGAACATATACAGCATACTTGGATTATTGCTTGTATCAAAAGAAGATAAATCCAAGGTTTGTGCTCTTGATGTATCAAACATGTAATTCATACTATTAACATTAGATATATCAAAACTGCTTAAATCTAAATTAACAATCCCAGACATTTGAAACATATTATCCATGTTTGTAACATTAGATGTGTCAAAATTGCTTAAGTCTAAACTTGTTAAGAATTTAGTCCCAGCAAACATACTATCCATGTTTGTAACATTAGATGTGTCAAAATTACTTACATCTAATTCTACTAAACCAATAATTATGGAACTAAATGTTCCAGATATATAAAACATACTACTCATATCGGTTACATTTGAAGTGTCAAAGTTTTTTAAATCAAGGGACGTTAATCTTTGAGCATCGGAGAACATTCCTGCCATATTTTCTACACTCGATGTATCAAAAGCACTTACATCTATCTCCTCATACCCACATTGATAAAACATGTTACTCATATCTTTAACATTGGATGTATCAAAATTAGTTAAATCTAATGAATTACCATATATACCCGCTCTATAGAACATATTACTCATATTTTCTACCATTGAAGTATCCAAGTGTTCAAGATCAATGTCATAGGCATTATAAAAATCAGCAAATAAATATGAACTATCTTCATTAGCTACAACACCGCCATCTTGACCTATATATAAAATATATAATGGATCCCCACTATAGTCATCATAATTACCACTCAATACGTATGATGCCATAATACTTCCATTTTGTTGATATGAAATATCCCATGGTGTTACAGATCCGTCAGTTGGTACATCTGTTGTTGGTAAAAACACAATCGATTCAAAGGAATTGCTATCTACTCCATTTGGCATATTATACACCAATGCAGAAGTAGTATTTGATGGGGCTCTTAAATAATTATTATAATTTTTATCATATCCAGCATTACATTCAAAATTAGTTACATTCATAGATATATTTATTGTTTTATTCTTTAAAGCACTTTGGTCTAAATTTGCTCTATTAACTACTTTAAATGATGCTACTATATTTTTTACATTATCACTTCTTACATCAGTTAATGTTCCGGTTGCTGTTATCGGAAATAAATTGGCTGTACTAAAATCATATGTCGTATTTCCAATTCTTAGTTCTATTTGTCCAGTACTATTGCCAGCCATACTCTGAAATGCTGTATATAAATCACCACTTTGCGTTACTGTTATTGAATAGTTACATGTATATGTACCCGTTCCCACGACGCTTGTTTGTCCTATTGTTACAGTATTTGGTGTAGTACTAGGAGTTCCATCTGCTGTAGCATAATAATGATTAGCATTTTCTTTCATCATATCTTTAGCACTAAGATTTAATCTAAGTTCACCACTAGTACCATTAAGCGCAACCGTACCTATTCCACCAGCTGTAGCATTAATTGTTGTAGTCCCAAAATTTGATATGGTATTTACTCCAAAGTAAGCATAGGTTGCACCTACTATAATAATAAGTAAAAACACTGCACAAAATATAAATATATTCCTTTGCTTTTTATTTTCAAATCTCATACATATTCATCCTATCTTAGTATCTAATTCAATTATAAAATATAACAAGTAATTTTTCAATGAAAAAAGATATCTATTTGATATCTTATATCCATTTACTTATATATATTTTTCTAGTTGTATATTCTTCATAATTATTAAATATCTTAATAATTGCTTTTACTAAATTTTTTAATATATTGTTATCTCTATTTACTCTTACTGTAACTATTTCCTTTTTTAGTTCATCTCTAAATAGATAATCTTGAATATAACTAGCAAGTACTCTATCCAATTTAACAGCATTATCAACATCAGATGAATTTGTTAAATCAATAGAAAAAATATAATTTTTGTAAATATTAACTAATTTTTCACTAATAACATCATTATCTTTAAAATTAAAATTAACAATATTATAATAGTTAGGACAATATTTCAATACTTCAGTCATATTACACACTCTCTATCATTAATAAAATAATACTACATCTATTTATATAAATCAAGAAAAATGGACAAAAAAAATAATTATTCTGATAAAATAATTATTCCTAGTTTAATAACATTGATGCAACCATTAAAAATTACTCTCCATAATTTTTAATATATAACTAAATATTATCAGTATTTAGTGCATCGTGCTTATCTTTTTGAGTTTTCTTTCTCAATAAACATATGTCATCACTTAGCGCAGATAAGGTTATTTTTACATAACTTATTTACTTAAATATATAATAATAATAAATATCAACATTATTAATAAAAATTAATAACTATTGGACATAAATTATAATATTATATATCATATTATACTAAGCAATTATATTGTAATATAGAAAATAGTATTTGTCAATACCATTTTTTAAAATTTTTCGACAAAAAAAGAGCATTAAGCTCTTCCTGCGTATTTTCCATCTCTAGTAGTTACTAAAATACTTTCTCCTTCACTTATAAATAAAGGAACTTTAATAACTTTACCTGTTTCTATAGTAGCGTCTTTTTGGGCATTATTTGTAGTATTACCCTTAACTGCTTCAGTTGTTTCAATAACTTTATATTCAATCTTTTCTGGTAATGTTATACCAATAATTTCACCTTCATAGAAATCAATTGAAATATCAACGCCTTCCTTAACATATTCAGCATCATCACCAAGAATTTTTCTTGGAACTTCAATTTGTTCATATGTTTCATTATTCATAAATACAAAATTATCTCCACTCATATATAAGAATTGAACTTGATTCTTATCTATATGAGCTTTAGTAACTTTAATATTGGTATTAAATGTTTGTTCAACTGTTGATCCAGTTCTCAAATTCTTAAGTTTAATTCTTACAAAAGCTGGTCCTTTACCTGGTTTAACATGTTGAAATTCTTGAATAGTACATAAATTACCATCAATTATTATTGTCATACCATTTTTTATATCATTAATATTAATATTCATATTATTACCTCACTCTATTATTTTTTCTCTTTTGCTACAACACTTTTACGACATTTAGGGCAGTATTTTTTAACTTCTAAACGATCAGGATTATTCTTTTTATTTTTACTTGTTGGACGTAATTCTTCACCACATACAGTACATTTCATAGTAACATAATTACGATTATCATTTTTAGCCATAACGAATCCTCTCTTTCCAATCCCCCATATTATATCAAACTTTTTTTATTTTTCAAAGAGAAAGTTAGTAATATCTTTGGAAATATATCTTGTTATATAATATTTGCTTCCTTTATGATTTTTATCAGTATAGATATGAGGAGCAAGCACTATTATACTATATTTTGGATTATCATAAGGAGCAAATCCAATAAACCCAATTGAAGTGGTTTTAGTATCCGTTATTCCATCATGATTTGTATCTATAAATGTTTCACTTGTTCCAGTTTTACCAGCTCCCTTATATTTACTACTAATAAATCCTCTTGCAGTTCCACTTGTTGTAGCCATATGCATGGCGTCTTTTAATCTAAATAAGTATTTATTATCTAATGGTACTTTACTAACTACACTATAGTTATTCTCTTTTATATTAGATATTTCTTTCATCAATTGCGGTTTTCTTTTTTCCCCTAAACTAGCTATAGTATTAACATACTGAAATAATTCAATTGGTGTATATGTATCGTACTGTCCAATACTTAAATTAAGTAATAAATCACTACTAGTATTCTTACCTATTATACCTATACTCTCTTTATCTAAATCTATTCCTGTTAACATACCTAGTCCATATTCTTTATACATATTTCTTAATTTATTAAAATCTTCATTAGTAGTATCTATTTTCATATTATAACTATATTTATTATTAGTAAGACCTAATGCTATTCTAAATTGATAATAATTACTACTTTTACTAATACTTGTTAAATCATTTACTCTACCTAATCTTTTATAACTACATTTAGTAGGTACTTGATATAATTTAATACAACCATCATTAACACTTGTACCAATATCAATTACATTATATTTATAACCTGCACTAACTGTACCAATTTTAACTATTGATCCCACTGTATAGGAAGTATTTATTAGATTTGTATTAACATTTATAAATGTATTATCATCTACATATTTTTGACCAGATAATGCAATTATTTCTCCTGTTAAAGGATTTCCTACCATACTATATAATTCACTAAAATAATCTGTATTACTTCTTTTTTTAGCAATACTCATATATTCTCTTATTATTCTTTCTAATTCTATTTGGGTATCTATATCAATAGATAGTATTATATCATTCCCTCTTCTTCCTTCTTTTATTTTAACTAATCTATTATTACTTACTTTATATAAATCTTTTTCCCCTTTTAAATAATTTTCATAATACTTTTCTAAATAACTTAACCCAACTATATCATTAAGTTCATATCCTTTGTCTAAATAATAATCTTTATCTTCAATCGATATATAACCAACACTTCCAAATATATCTTTTAAGGTATCTCCATAATTATATTTTCTTTCCCATGTTAAATCTACAAATACTCCTTTTAGATTACTCTCTATTATTTTTTCATACTCTATATCACTAATATTCTTATATATTATTTTATTATCATAAGAATAGCCTTTATTCATCAATCTATATATAGTAGCAGTTTTTTTATCTATTTCACTTAGTTCATTTAACATATTATCAGTTATTCTACTTAATTTAATATTATATAACTCAATATTACTTATTTTTCTGTTCCTATATAATTTATACTCTTCATCACTTATTAAATTATCCCCATTATTATTAATTATTAAATAATAATCTTTAAGAGAATTATCATCTATTTTTATATCGATAATACTAGCTAATTTACTTGCTATTTCAAGTTCTTCCTCTTGTTTTATATTTTCTATTTTTTTATAAAATAATGTCTTTATTCCAATATTATCTACAAGTACTTTACCATTTCTATCTATTATTCTTCCTCTAGGACTAGATGCACCATATACATAGTTATTAACCTTCTTGTTATATAATTCAATATATTTATCTCTATCTATTATATTTATAGTTATTATTCTAATAATAATTATTATAAAAATAATTGTTAATAAACTAATCTTTTTCAACATAATAAACACCATTATTAGTATGTATATATCTATTATTAGTATTCATATAATATACTAGGTGATATTATGAACAATATTATAGAACGATATATAGAAAGAATATCAAAAGATGACATAAATAGTTTTCTCATTAGTAAAGATATTCACTTAAATGAAACAGAACTAGATTTTACATATAATTTTATTAAAAAGAATTATAAAGATGTATTAAATAATCCAACCTTATTTGATATTAATAGATATAGTAATTATTATACAAAAGAAAACTTTAGTAAAATTACTAAAGTTTATCAAGAATATTTTAATAGATATTCTACTTATTTATAATACTCTCTTATATCATTATATAAATTATTATTAAATATACCTTTTTTAATCATCTCTATTTCAAATTTATATGGCGGGTATACTAATTCTTTATCTATATCACTTTTACTTATATATGGTGTTTCTAATATCTTGGGAACATCTTTTAATCTTGGATTATTTATTACATTCAATAGATTGGTAAATCCAATAGTACCCATACCTATATTATCATGTCTATCTTTATGAGAATTAATTATATTTTTGCTATCATTTACATGAATACATTTAATTCTATTTATACCAATCAATTTATCAAATTCATCTAAATAATCATCAAACTTACTTATATCATATCCAGCATCATTTAAATGACATGTATCAATACATACACCAATATTATTAGTATCTACTCTATCTAATATTTCTTTTATTTCTAATGTGTTTGTACCACATTCACTACCTTTACCAGCCATAGTTTCTAATATAATCATACATTTATCAGTGTCATCAATAACAATATTTAATGCCTCAACTATATTATTAATACCTTCTTCTTTTGTATGATGAACATGACTACCCGGATGAAGAACAATATATTTTATTCCCATCTTTTCACATCTTTTAATTTCGTTTTTTAAAAAATTAATAGAAAAATTCCATGAATCTATTTTCTCTTTATTAGCTAAATTAATAATATATGGAGCATGACATATTACATTATCCATACTTATATTATTTTCATTCATTAATTCTTTAGCTTTTACTATTAATTCATCATTTATGTTACTTCTTACAGTATTTTGAGGAGCACCAGTATAAAGCATTAATGCATTAGCGCCATAACTTAATGCTTCTTTTACTGAACCATATAATTGATCAACTCCAAAATGTACATGACTACCTATAATCATTTATACCACCAAGTAAATTATCTCATAAAAAAATAACTAAGTAAACTTAGTTATTCACAATTACAAACTTCGTATTCATCTAACCAACTGTCAAATGATAGAGTTCCCATATTTATATAATCTTCTCTAAAACCACCTATTATTTTTAAATCAGCACTTTTCTTAAAATATAGATAGTATTGAGGATTATCTAATTTATTTTCATAATCTACTATAATCTTACCGACATAAGCTTCGCTTTCAGATTTATATACTCCAAGGTCTTTTAATTCAGAAACAGTAAAGCAAAAAATATTCTTAGCATGACAACTTTGATTATTATTTTTTAACTCAATCTCTTTATCATTAAACTTTTGCATTGCAACTTTAGATGAATCAACAATCCTTGTTGCCTCAACCCTAAAAGCTTTTTCTCTAACATCGGTCATTCTTGGCATGTAAAGAAGACCAATAACAACAATCAATAGTAATATAATAATTATTCCTACTAGTTTAACAAACTTATTATCATTATTCTTCATATTAATTACATGTATCGCTTAAACCTAATGCAGTTGTACTGAAATTTTCTCCCGTCTTATATTCGCCAACATCAGATTCTTTAATATTACCAATCACTTCTTTAACATAATAGTCTTTATTAGAAAATGTTGTTTTATATTGATATAATTTTGAACCTGTATTAACTGTTACAACTACTTTTCCATTATAATCAGGTACTTTTCCAGAAGCATCAGTTTTCTTATTAAACAAACCTAATTTAATTAACCCTGCTAATGTAAAGCAATATGTACGTGAAGTAACTGTGTCACCACTTTTTGTTTCATTATATTTATAATCAGTACCAATATTAGTTAATTCTTGATTAGTTATTGTACCAACTTGAATCATATTAACACCATTTGATGCTCCTTCTAGGAAGTTATTAGATTCTGTAACAAATGCATCCTTTCTAGCATTTGCAAGTGCAGGTAAAATTAATGTTGCACCTAATACAGATACGATTGCTAATACAACGATTACTGCTAATAATTCGATTAAAGTAAATCCTTTCTTTTTATTATACTTTTTCATTTTTCATTCACCTCTACTTTATACATTTATATTACAATAAATATTATTTGTTGTCAATTTATTATTGAATATTTTGTATGTCAATTTTGACATTGCTTATATTTCCTACTTTATCCTTAACACATACTAGATATGTACCATTTGATGTTATTTCACGTGTTTTACTATTTGTATAAGATCCACAGGTATTACCCGTAGTCTTATTTACAGCATAAGATGCTATCCCCGACCCATTTCCATCAGTTGCATCTATTTCTATATTCTTTGTCGCAGTTGGTTTATTTTTATCTTCTATTATGATATCTTCTGCTCTAAGTAATGGCTTTTCATTATCAATTTTTAATTCTACCGTCTTACTACTTCTTACAACACTTCCCCCATCTACAACACTATACTGGAATGTATATTTAGATTTTAGAATATCCGCAACCTTTATATTAATAGTCTTTTTCCCCTCTTCTTTTAACCCACTATTACTTAACCATAAGCATTCATTATTAGTACAATCAACACTTGATGTCACAGTTAATTCAACATTAGACCCTTTTAGCCAATTACTATAATCACTTACTGCAGTTCCATTTACTTTTACGCTAACACTAAGATTATTATCTCTTATTGAAAGTTTGCTAGTATCACAAGTTCCATCTGCTTTTTCAAATCTTGTATTCTCTAAAAATTCTGCTACATAGTATGTTCCTTGTCTTTTCATTTTAACAACATTACAATTCAACCTGACTTTTGATATAGGATCTAACACTTCTCCACTTTCATCATTTATCGTATAATATCCAGTATCTATTAATTCTTGAACAAATATCATTTCTTTATTTGTTTCAAATGCATATTTTGATGCAGATGTTTCTATCTTTTTTATTATACTTTCTCTTTGTCTTTCGTTTAACCCTTGAGTATATCTAGTCATGCTATTTATAATTAAAGCCATTACTATTCCTAGTATGACTATTGTTGCAATTAGTTCTACTAAAGTAAATCCTTTTTTCATTACTATCACCTATTATAATTTTATATTATTTATTAACCTAAAGCAACATCTAAAATCATCATTATAGTAAAGCCCAAAAGAATAAAAAATGACATTAGATTCTTATGACTATTTTTCTCACTCTCAGGAATTAATTCTGATACCGCAACATAGATCATTGCTCCAGCAGCAAA
>JAEEGL011065889.1_pt1 | contig 16412 bp, 19 predicted proteins | sample 9134231 | NCBI WGS metagenome assembly JAEEGL01 (sample SAMN16246548, study PRJNA631951) | gut metagenome | biome: gut microbiome; feature: rumen; material: fiber-attached | host: Bos | place: Iran: Karaj | collected 2018-10
AGGCAACCCCTTGGGGCGCACTCATCACAGCTCTTTCCCTGGCCGCCGTCGGCTTAAACAAGCTCGTACGACACCAACAACGCTTTAACCGCGAGGCACGCGAGACGAGCCGCCAGTTCGGCGAAGAGAGTGCCAAAGCGCAATACCTCTTTGACAAGCTAGAACGGTTGAATGCGAAGTCGGACGAGTACAAGTCGACGCTGACACAGCTCAACGAGATGTACCCCGACTTGCTAGCCAAGTACACCGACGAGGAGGGCAAGCTTAACGACATCGCGGCAGCCCGGCAGGCTGTCATCGACGGCATCCGGCAGCAGATTCTCGAGCAACGCCGCATGGAGAAGCTGTCCGACATCGAGGGCGATTATCAGGAAAAATACGAGAAAGCCGCACAGAAGATGCGCCGGTTCCTGGTGCGCAACATGGGCGAGGCCGTCGGCACGTCGGTGCTGCAGGAACTGCTCGACGCGCTGCCGAAGACTTTCTCCGAGGAGTACAGCGACTACACTAAGGCCGTCGACAAGGCGTTAGGCGCGAATTCGCCTTACAATGCCGTGCTTGTCCGCATGACGAACGACATCCTGAAGGCGCAGTACGCAGCCGAACAGGAGCGTCAGAAGTGGGAGTCTCTCTACAGCAGCAACGGCTACTCCCGGACACTGTCATCCTCCGACTTCGAATCCCCCAAAAAATCTATAAATTCTATTAAATCTACCCCCTCTTCTCCCCTCTCCTCCCCCGACGAAGCCGCCGACAATCTCAAGAAGTGGGAGTCCGTCAAGGACCGCGCCAACAGCCTCATTGCCGACTTCTCCAATAAGTCGAAGGAAGGACTTGACCGCTTATTCTCAGAGATTCAGGCGAAGAGCGAAACGCTCCGCCGGGACATCGAGCAGGCTACCGGCGCATCCCGCGCCGAGAAGGACGCGCTCGTCAAGCAGCTCGATGAAGCGACGGCTGCCTACCGTTCCGCCAAAATCGACGAATATCTGAAGAAGTATAACGACGAGGTGGAACGCCTCGCCAAGCAGAACAGCGGCAACGAGCAGCTGGATAAGGTGCGCGACGCTGCCGCAAGCCTCCAGCAGCAGCTGGCCGCCGTCGACGAACAGGTGCGCATCCTCTCGCAGGACTTGAATGAGCAGCTGGACGAAGGGCAGCGTGAGAACTTCGAAAAGCTAATAGCCCGCTACGAGCAGCTGAAGGTGGCGTTCGCCAACAAGGCTCTATCCGGCATCGACAACAGTGTCGACATTTCCGGCTTCTCCCTCACTGGCGACCGTGCCACCGACGCTACGAACTACGCACGCCTGACAGCACAGATTCACAAGTCGCGCGAAGCAGCTGCAGAACTGCGCGACACCGTCACCGATCCGACGATTCGCGCCGAGTACGAGGCGCAGATTACGGAACTGGAAGAGCAACAGGCCGCCATCGACCGCGTCTATCAAGGGGTCGACAAACTGGCAAGGCGCATCGAGCAGTCTACCGCGCTCGAGAAGCTTATCGAAAATCTTCAATTCTTCGGCGATAAGGCACTGGATATCCTAGACGGCATCTTCGACACCATGGACAACATCGGACAGCGCGAATTGAACGATGCTGCCAAGCTTCGCGACGCGAACACGAAGAACCTAGAGGAGATGCTGTCGCAGAACCTCATCACCGAGGAGGAGTACACTAAGAAGAAGCAGCAGCTGAATGACGAGTACGAAGCCAAGCAGAAAGAGATAGAGCTAGCGCAGTGGCGCAGGGAGAAGGCGATGAATGCCTCCGAGGCAACCATGGCTACAGCCCTCGCCTTACTCCGCGTATGGAGTGATGCGGGCAACGGCACGACCGCCATGCGTATTGCCAAGACCGCCATTGTGGGAGCCGCTACGCTGGCACAACTCACCGCCATTCTTAATGAGCCTGCACCCTACGCCAAGGGTGGATACGTGCCGCACGCACAGGTCTACAAGGCGGGCGAAGCCGGCAGCGAGTGGGTCGCTCCCCACCGCCTGCTCCAGGATCCGAACACCGCTCCCATCATCGCAGCTCTCGAGCAGTACCGCCAAGGGGCACGCGTCGCACCCGACGCGCTTAACATGCCCGCCATCGGCATAGCCGCCAACCAACGCCGTACCCTGCAGGCCGTCGACTCTGCACTACTGGTCGAAATGAGGAAGCTCTCACACTTCCTCTCCGATCCAAAGAACCGCCAAGCCGTCATTTCCCGCCAAACCCAAGAAACCTTCGACACTAACGAAAATTTCCTCCGCACTGTCAGCCGCCTATGACGGCTCCCGCCAATCCCCTCTTTAGAGGGGAGCCAACATCCAGTGAACGTTTGCCGAAGTGCCGGGGTATGTAAAATTCTCAATTCTCAATTCTCAATTTATAAAATGCTAACCATCCTCCTCAACAGCACCCCTCTCTACATCCCCGCCGACACCTCCCTCACTATGGAGCAGTCAGCCTCTTGGGCTGACTTAGACAATATTTCTGCCGACATCCTCTGGACGTTTGACATCCCGGCGCGGCAGAATGCCCGCATCTTTCAGCAGGCGCATCACATCGTCGTCTCCCAGCACGCCGGCTACGAATGCGAAATCCGCTACGACGGCATCCCCATCGCACGCGGAACGCTCTTTATTCAGCAGACGAATAACGAGGAAATGTACTCATGCGGCATAACCTTTAACCATCTTGGGGTGGGCTGGGGCGAGAAAAAGCTGGCAGATGGAGACTACGGACAGGATATACAGATTTCACAGCCGACGGCGACGCTGGACGAACACCGCAATAGCTTCCGCCAATTCTTACGCAGCAGTCTGGCCGCCGACAGCTGGTACAAGTTTTTCCTCGCCTACGCGCCGGACTTCTACAGCAACAACGAGGAATACGGCTACTACGCTGGCGAGCTGTCGCACCTGCAGAACTCGCTGGCGCAGGACTTGGCAGCGAAATACCTCAACCGCCTCTTCGTCGACAGCGGCGGCTACCTCATCGAGCAGCCGGACATGGTGAACGGCAACCCCCTCAGGCAGGGGCTTCGCATCTTCAACAGCAATGGCAACGGCTATGCCTTCGCGCCGGCTATCCGTCTAACATGGTTTCTGCAGCAGCTATTCACGGCTGCCGGGGCACAGCTATTCGGCTCGTTTCCTAACTCAAATCAGGCACAGTCGCTATTCATGCAGTCGCGCAACGCGCTGGACGGCGACTTGTCGCAGCTGAACCTGTACGAGCATCTGTACATCAATACCGGGATAACGGGTGTCATGCCGTCACCGCTCGACGGCACAGAGAACGCTAAGCCTATCGACGTGGGCGTGCGCGACTTGTCATACCCCGCCTTCCGCATTACTGGCGACACCGCACCGGTCGTCAACTGGAGCTTCGTATACAACACCGACACCCTGCAGCACTCACAGATTGCGACATCCTACACCAAGCCTTTCACCCGTCGCGACGAGGTGCTGGTACTGCTCTTCCGCACGAAGGAGGCCGTGGCAGCCGGTAAGTACCCTCAGGCTCGTGCCGTCGTAGACAGCAACGCCACCCAGAATCGCGATTTCGTATACGGCGAAATCCCTAGCCAAATGCGCTTCGCGCCGACGGGCACAAGCCGCTTCGTCATGTACGACAATAACGTCTGCGCCTGGTTCGACGGGCTAAGCTCCATCTATACCGACGTGCAGTTCCTCAATCTCTACTACGATGTCTACTGTATACAGCTGACAAGTAGCGAGGGCGACACGGTACCGTCGCAACCCACTCAGGATGCCGACGTGATAGGCTCGATGATTGCCAACGCCATGCTACGCCTCGACAGCTCGAAGAATTGGGTCGTAGAGCTGGCGAAGATGCAGGTTGACTCGGTGCAGCACGGCGCATGGAACGGACAGTGGAACACCGTCACCAACTCCATCATCCTACCCAACGGCACACAGGGGCAGTCCGCTATCAAGATACCGAAGTACGGGCAGCTGGAGTACGTAGAGGTGCTAGAGACGATAGAGCGAGCCAACCTTGCATCGACGAACAGCCTAACGAATATCTTCGACATCGCGCTGAGGCTGAATGAGCATCTGCCCGACATGACGAACGCGGAGCTGCTGAAGGCCTTGTGTCAGGCGTTCGGGCTCAACCTGTACGTCGGAGGTGCCGACCGTGCCGTGCAGCTCTCCTTCTTCTCCGACGTGTTCGCCGCTGGCGGCATCGCCATCGACGGCTATGTTACCGCCTCGCGCCGTCTGACGTACAACCCGACACGCTACAAGCTAACCTATCCGTCGTTGCTGCAGCAGCGCGACTTGTACGAAGGCTATCAGCTGGAGGATATCATCACCATGGCATCGCTGCCACCTGCCAGAACCTATAAGAGAAAATCGGTGTTCGTCATCAACGAGAATGCCTACCGCCTGTCGACGCTCGACACCGAGAGCAACCTCTATTCGTGGCTGACGAACGCGGGCAACAACCGCCCGTTGGTTGTCAACGAAGAGGCAGACAACGAGGTGGAGGTAAAGCCAGACATCCAAGTGCCGAACATGCACGTGTGCGACGCACAGCGCACACCGAAGTATCTGCTGCACCTCAACGGACAGGGCAACAGCAAGCTGTTCGACGACGACTATACGGGCGCGTTCGATATGTGCCTGGTGCAGTATCGCGGTCGTCAGCTGCTGCAGCTGCAGCAGACAGCTGACAACAACGAGGTGTACACCGAAGCCTACTATGAGGCAGCCAACCCGACGAGGTACAACGCCAACGGCACGACGGACGACAGCATCCTGTCACTGGCCGCCACCGGCGAAGGCTCTACAGGCGACACATGGGCGAAGCCGATGTATGATTTCTTGGCAAGGCGTGAGGAGTTCGAGTTTACCGTGCATGTGCCCGCCTCCATGTTCCTGAGGCTCTACTGCCTCATGCAGCCTCAGCACGAGCCCGCACCTCGTCAGCTCCGCTGGCTCTACTACCGCTCCCAACGCTATCTCCCCAGTCGTATCTCCTATCAATTCTCCCCCCAAGGCAACGTCATCGCCACCATCACCTGCTCGCGCTAACCGGCTCCCGCCCCTCCCCTCTTTAGAGGGGTACGCCGAAGGTGGGGGGTATGTAAAAGGCGGTTCCCATTCCGGGCGCAAGGCTCGCGTCTGGCTGGCTCGGTGGGGCGGAACTGGGAACCGCCAAAAATTCTCAATTCTCAATTCAAAAACATACCCCACTATTGTATATCCTCTCATTCACCCCCTCATCAAAGTGGTCCGTGTAGATATCCTGAATGGCTTGGGAGGAGTGGTCGACGTGATGGCGCACCGTCAGCGGATCGATGCCGGCATGTAGCAAGTCGGTAATCCCCGTGTCGCGCAGGCTGTAGAGCTGCATCTCCTTGGGTAGCCCTGTAGCGTTGCGCATACGCTCCCAGCTCTTCTGAAAATACGACTTATTCACCGCCCGCACGTCTGGCGACAGTTCCTCATTGAATCCAAAAAGGAACAGCTCTCCTACATCCTTCGACCGGCTCCCGCCCCTCCCCTCTTTAGAGGGGTGGCACGAAGTGCCGGGGTATGTAAACTGAGCCATCACCTCGCGCAGCATCGCCACCAGCTCGGGTGTCAGCGTGGCGTAGCGTGTCTTATGGTTTTTGGCGTTCTCGCCGGGGATGACGATGCAGTGCCGCTCGATGTCGATATGCTTCAATTGAATTTTTAGTATCTCAGCCGGACGGACGGCGGAGGAATAGACGAGCTGGCAGACGATATTCATTGCCGGACGCACACGGGCGTAATAGTCGTGCACTTTCTGCCGTGCTTCAGGCGGCACGAGAATACGAATTTTCTGTTCCTTCTTTAGCGTCTTGAACCCGACAAAGGGGTTCTCGCGACAGTAGCAGTGTTCGATGCCCCAGGCGAAGAGAGCCTTCAGCACTTTGAGGGTATTGTTATAGGACCGGTGGCGGTGCTGCTGTGCCAGAACCTCATCCATATACTGCACCGCGTCGTGGCGTAGATAGGTGCCGCTCGTCTTACGCGCGAAGCCGTTATCTTCGCACCATCGCAGCCACAGCGACGTGACAGATGCGTATTGTACAACCGTCGTGTCGCGACAGCCTTCCGCCTCCTTTGCTTTCAGGAACCGCTCACGGAATACCCGCAGCGGGGTATACAGGCGGCTGTCGTCAGTCTCATGCAGAGGCGACCAACCGCCGCGGAGCTTGGCATTGATTTCGTCGGCGACGGACTGGGCGACTGTGCGCACCTCCTGACGGGTCCGTAGACGTTTGGCCAATCGCTGTAGGCGCACGCGACGGCGCACCATCGTTTCGGTGGCGGGATCTAGAACGTAATACTCCACGACAGGCCCGACGTGGGCTATCGTCTTCACTACAGCGGGGTAGAATCTTTGTGTTAATAAGGCTTCAGTTATAGGCATTTTTTTTCTTGGCGGGTTATACCCACCGCGAAAAACATCCCGGTTCGTTTCTGGTTCGATTTTTTCTGTCCGAACCTAGTAACTAACTAATATTTAATGTTTGTGACCCCGGCGGGATTCAAACCCACGAGGAAAGGCGACCACGGCGGGGTGTTGGTCTATAAATAGTTAGCGGATTGTCGGAATGGTTAAACACGGTGGAATGGTTCGTTTTTGGTTCGATTTTGTTGTTATTATATATTAATACATAAGTATATATAAAGGTCATCGGTGGATTTTGTCGAACGTATCGAAAACTTCCCAATGGGAACCATCGGGATTTTCCCAACATATAGTATAATCGTTCTTCTTTCTATAGGGGCCATAGGGCACCGGGAAGCTCTCAAAGATTTCACCAGGCTTGATAGTACCGACGTAAAAAGGTTTCCTGTTGTTAACGAATATTTCCACGTCGAGCAAGTCATGCTCCTCTTGGTTCCTCAATGTGAACTGTATCATCTTTTCATCGTCCGTGTAAGGGTTGACATAGTGATACAATTGATTTTTGTAGTCTGGAGAATATTGAACGTCGTCTTTCATACTTAACCTATCGAACAAAGTTTGTCATTTCAAACAGACTCAATTTTATTTTAGTCGGATATAGCCGCATTCTTTCATTTCAAAAAAGCATTGCTTTGTAGCTTCGACATCGCTTTCAGCATTATGTGCTCCTGTAAAATCTCGGCCAAAAAGGTGACGATATTGTTCTTGCAACGTAGGCCATTTGTACCCATCATCAAATCCTTTAGGAATCTTACATACAGGAGTGCCAATTTCTTTGGTGCAATAGGTCGGTTTATAAGACAATAAAGGCATAGACTTTCTAAACAACTCTGCATCTATTACATTAATATCAAAATCAATATTATGACCTACAATAATATCTGCTCTGTCATATTCTGAAACAAATATTTTTAATACAGTTTCAAGGCTTTGCCCATCTTCATTGGCCATCTCTGTAGTTATCCCATGAATAGCTGAGCTACTTTTAGGTATTACATATCCTTCAGGCTTTATTATGCGCGAAGACTTTCTAATCTCTACTCCTTTATCGTCAGCAACTATCCAACTTAACTGGACGAGCCTAGGCCAATTTTTATCATTCCAAACAGGGGCGTTATAGTCTTTTGGCAAGCCCGTGGTTTCAGTGTCAAAAATCAGAATCATTTATATCTTACCGTTTTGTCAATTCACTAATCAATTGTGCTTGCTGAGCTATCAACGCCTGCTGCTGTGCTAGCATGTCTTGCTGCTTGTGAAGTAGTGCGATAACCTCGGCAGGGGTATCTATCTTCATATCCCCATTACTTACTGTCGCCTGTGGTGAGTCGGTGACAGAAACGCTTTTTCGTTCATTTTTTCGCAACATTTCACCCCTGCCGAGCAAAAGCCAGTCAGGCGAAAGGTTGTGAAATTTACCTAGAATTTCCGAAATTTGAGCCCCTCCAAGCTCACTTTGATTGGATTTACCTGTGATATTCCACAAGGAAATACCCGTAATTTCAGAAAAATTTTTCTTAGTTATATTACTTTCTTTCAAGTAAATAAGCAATCTTTCTTTAATGTCAGGCATATTTTAACATTTTAATTTCTTGTTATATTGGGAAATTTCACTACTTTTGCATCCGAAATAATTGCAAATATAGAAACTTTTTCCGATATAGTAAAAAAATGAAAAGAAAAATTGAAGTGACTAAGGAGGTGCGCGTGGAGCTGATGAAGGAGTTCCCCGTCAGCGAGAAGACGGTATTCAACGCGCTGACGTTCGCGACGGGCGGCTATGCCGCCGAACAGATCCGCCGCCGTGCACTGGAGCTGGGCGGAAAACTAATGCAAGAAGTAGAACCCACACCGGCAGCGGTGGAGGCATAGGAAAGGAGCGACACATGGCAGGAATAGACTTTGAAGAACTAAAAAAGAAGATTGCCAGCTACGACAAGCAAGACATCCGCGAGAGCTTGGAGGAAGCGCTAGGAGGCGTAACGGGAGACAATCGCATCGACGCTTATGCCATCATCCTCTGTGAGCACGGGAATCCGCCAACCCACCAAATCATAAGCGCGGGCCACGCAAACCTGTTAGCCATGAAGGTAGCCTTGTGGCTGGATCAAAACCCCGCACTCGAACGATTAGTGATGGCCGAGCTTGGCGCGAACGTACTAAGACGACACCTTGGCAAGCCAAACAGTAGTAACCTTTAATTTATTATCAACATGGAAAATCAGAACACAGACACCCAAAAGAGAACCCGCCGCCGTAGCCCGCTGGCACTACTCTATCACATGCCGCCGAGCTACGAAGACCGTCGGAAACTCATGCTGCCCCACCTGCGCCCGGCACCGAAGGCGCACAAGCTGTGGCGACGGAAGACACGGAGGTATAAGATCAATGACAGGAGGGGAAATTGAGAATTATGGCATACCCCGCCACTGCGTGGCACCCCTCTAAAGAGGGGATGGGCGGGAGCCGGAGGTAATGGAGAATTGAGAAACACTTAACACTTAGCACTTAACACTTAAATATTATCAGATATGAAGAAGAATGTGAAATATGGCGTGTACCTCACGCCTGGCGTGAATGGGGGCAAGCCCTATGTCGACACCGTGCCGGTGTACACGTCGCGGAGCATCCACAGGAACTCGGACGAGCATATACTGAATGTGTTCGACACACCCGAGGAGGCACAACAATATATCAGGGAGGAGTGCCATGAGTAAGCGTCACACCAAGAAGGGCGCGACACCGCGCTACAGCAAGAGCGAGCTACTGGCCTCCTCCAGACAGTACACCGCCGACTCCTACCCCGACGGGTACGAACCCAAGCAACGCAAGAAGTATTAACCCCTATTACCTTAAACCCATGAAAGCAAAACTACAATTCGGTCCGCTGTCGTTGGAATGGGAGACTCCAGAGAACGACATTGGCGTGGTGCTGCGCCAACTGCTGACCGCCTATGCACACAGACCGCACGGCACCGACAAACCCGACACCGAGCCAGCTGCAGCACCCCAACCCCAACCAAAACCCGTAGTGCAAGAACCCCAGCAGGCAGACGGAACACAGCCCGTGCCCGAACCCCTACCCGCCGAGGAACCCGACCACTACGATATCATCCCGCCCGAACCCAAGGAGCGGGAGCCGCTGGGCAAAGCCATCGAGCGGCTGCAGAAGGAGAAGAAGACGAGAGGCGGAAGGCTGAACACCCAGGCCGTAGTGCTTAAAAAAGGCGGTGACGTGAAGTGGTTCGAAACGACGATGGAAGCCGCACTCTTCCTTGGCGTAAGCCTTTCATCCGTCAGCAAGGCTGCCAGCCAACGCACTCTGTGCAAAGGATGGTGGGTAGAAAGAGACGATCCAAAAGTAAAACCTTAACATCGAATTAAAATGAACGAATTAGACAAGATTGAAGCCATCAAAGCTGTCAGCGGGCTAGGCTGGGTGCCGTGCAACGAGGAAGTCAACGAACTCGCAATCCGCCCCGGAATGCTTTACGTCTTCACCGACGGCACCCATTACGCCATCGGCGACAGCGACAATCCCGAAGAGCTTTGCAAGCAACAGTACTTCGAGCCGACACACGTAGCTCTTATCTCCAAGCCCGTAGAACTGCCTCAGGAGGTGCCGTCCGACTGCGTGACGACTCGCAAGCAGGCAACGCTACTCATCAAGGAGGAGACATGCCCCGACTGCATGTGCCGGCAATACCCCGCCTGCAGCGACGACATCCCCTGCTGCATGTGCCCTGCAGAAGTCAAATCGACGTGCTACAGCCGTCAACCTTGCGAAAGGAAGGAGGCAAAAAGATGAAAAAGGGCAAGTACACCTTCTACGTCTACAGCTTCGGCATACTATACCCCCACACCGTCACGGTGTACATCGTGGCTGAGACGGCGAAACGCTACACTATCCGCATCCCCTGCGCCATCGGCAAGCACGCACCCGGCGACACAATGGCCGTGGCGAAGAAGAGCGTCAAGTTCGACGACGAGAAGCCGAAGGCGAACACCCAACCCAAACAAGAACATGACTACTCCAACGCATTCTGGAACAAATAACATTTCAATCAATCAATATTATTAACAACTAAAAAATTTCAAAATTATGACAAACGCATTAATCATCATCATCCTGCTAGCAGTGCTAGCCGTCACCTTCGCCATGTACAGCCGCATGGGCGACATCCGCAACCTCCTCAAGCAGCACAGCGACAGCCTAACAAGCGTCAACTACAAGCTGACCGATGTGCGCAACCTCGTCAGCGAAGCCTCCAAGAAGTCCGCCGCCGCGATGGAGAATACGCATAAAACCTTGCTAGATGTCAAAGAAAAAGTAGACACTATCAAGAACTACGCTATCGAGACGGCAAATAACACAAGCAGTCTCTACCGACTGGAGGAAATGGCTGACAAGCTGGGTATCATCAAAGAAGTTTTCGAAGCAATAGCCACCGAGGACGAGACACCTACGTCCGTGACCGAAACCGCCGAGGCACCCCATCCAGAACCCGTCGAGGAACCCCAACCCCAGCCCGACGAGGAGCCCCAGCCACAGCCCGTGACAGAACACGAACCCCAACCTGAAGCATAAAGGAGGACAGACACATGGCTAGAACACACTACATCACACCCACCGCCGAACGCCTTTCCGTACGTGTCGAACAGGGCTACATGCTCAGCGGCTACACACTGCTGACTGGTGGAACCGAGAGAACGAGCACTAACGGTAAAATGGCATTCGGCGACGGCGAGCCGTACGACAACGGCTCGAACGTCGAAGGGCTGGGAGAGAATGGCACAATCTATATGTAATTGGCAACCTAGAAAAAAGCCTCGCAATCTCGGAGCCGGGCGTGAGCCTCCTCCGAGAACCAAACCAATCACCAATGAGGGAAATGCGTAGGAATGCACCCCCGCCAGGGTAGAACGTCCAAGGCCTAACCCGGCAGCGATGGAGCCGGGAGAAATCCCCCTCCATTGCCAAACCTGTGAACCAGGAGAGCTCTTACACAGCTACATTAATTACTAACCCTAACAAAGGCGGGATAAGAACCCGCCTCCAGCCGTCAAGGCTGGGAAACGACAGCGCAGCACTGCCTATCAGGAGTCGCCCGTAAAGAAGTTCCGTTAGGTCTGGAATTCCCATGTAGCAAACGCTTTATTTTACTATCCACTCAGGGGCAGGCAGGCCGTGAGGCGCACCCTGCAGAACCTGTGGCGCGGCAGCAGTCCGAGGAGATGGACGGTGGGCTATTACCCCACAGCTCGAGGGTTCGAATCCCTCCCGCCGCACAAATAACACTTGACAAAAAGTTAAACGAAATGGAAACAACAGATTTAATGCAAGGCAACATCGTTGCCTACGAAGGAAAGCCCGTCTACGTAGTAGCCTTACATAACTACGATGACGTGGGAATTGCCGATGAAATGGACGGCGAAGAAACCCTAGTCTGCGCCGCCGAGTTAGACCCAATACCGCTGACAACTGACATCATGAGAAAGTTTCGTATTAAACGAGGCAAAATAACTCATGATCAAATTGATGACAGGTGGTATTTTTACATAGACGGCAATTATATCTTAGAAATATCGAAAGAAATCCTGTACTTACACCAACTGCAGCAGCAGATGAAGCTGTCCGGCATCGAAGGAGAGATTAGAATCGACGAAACCTTTCCCCCGCTTCAGCCAAACGAGACTCCCTCCTATCGCTTGACGGAACAGCAGAGCATCACCCGCACCTACAATGACGATGTGAACATGATGAAAGGAGGCACGCTGTGATGTACTATATCGACCGCCCCGCCACCTGGAGCCCCGCCAACCGTAAGTGCAAGCTCCTCCAGGACTTCGTCAACCAGTTCCGCAACACACTCATCGCAGACGACATCTCCCGCGATGCTCTTGTCGAAGACATCCGCCACAAAGTCGAAGAACTCAACCAAGCCTACCCCCGCACTAAACCCCTCACCGTCACCAACCACGAAAACCTCATCGCCTGCTTCCCCAAAACCCGCACCATCGCCGACGAATACGTCTTCACCATCCGCACCGAGCCCGTCCGCCGCACCTTCCGCTTCTCCGAAAAAGCCGCCGCCTCACTCCTGAAGGAAGGAGGCGAACAATGAACCGCGAAATTTTATTCAGAGGAAAACGCCTCGATACTAAACAATGGGAATATGGCAATTACAATAATACTACTGGCTGAGGCCGAGACGCAGACTCAGGAATAAAGAAAGGTGCAGACAATAGGATGGTAGACAAATGAATTTCACCGATTTTTTTCAAATAATAGGCAAAGCCTATCTAGCCGATGCAGCCATTGGAGCCTGCATCGTAGCAGTCGGAGCTATACTATTCTTTGCATTCAAGGTGTTGAAAAGATACTTTCAGAACAAGAAATAGCCATGCCAAAAGTAAAGATAGACCCATTCAGCAACGGCACGGAGGCGATGCTGTGGGAGGAGCGGAACTGCGGACGCTGCGTGAAAGGCTCGTTCCTGAAGGAAGACGAGAAGACGGGCGAGCTGAGCTACACCAACGCCGACAGCCACAAGCTGCCGAGGTGCCGCATCCAGCGCGACATCATGCTGCGCAGCTTCGGCGACGTGGAGATAGACGAAGAGACCGTCGAGGTGTGCCGCAGCTTCGTGATGAACGGCACCCCATGCCCCCGATTACTCACCTCGCGCCCCAGACGGAGCAATAAAAACACCGGCAACGCAATCCAACTTTCCCTAGAACTATGAGATACGTAGAAGTAGAAATCAAGCTACCCACCCACAAGAGTACAATGTTCTGGAGTTTCGCAACAGAGACAAGTACCCCGCCATTAAAGCCACCCTCAAACAGATGGCTAGGAAATGCGGCTGGCAGTGGTTCCGCATCGGCATCGCCGACCGCTGGAACAAAAAAATCTACTAACCTACTCCCTAACCCCAAGCAACCCGCACTCCTATTTTCATTTTTCACTTTTCAATTTTCAATTTCCAAAATGCCAATATTTTTACCCGACCCCGAAATCAAGCTCTGCGGCGAGCAACCCTGCTGGCTTCCCGAAGGCGATTACAAAACCAATGGCCGCTGTGCCTTCACCGGCTGCCTGCTACCCTACATGTGGCAATGTCGCCGCATCGATTGCCAATCCGCAGCAGAAGAAGAGGCGCTGACACGTCGCTACCCTCACGATGTGAAAGTCATCGTCGTCGACGAGGAAGGACACAGGTGCCGCTACAACGCGCTGGCCGACGTGAGCAAAGCCTTCGACGTGGGCATTAACTACGTCCGCTATCATCGCAATCGCGGCATAATCAAGAAAGGAGCTATGGAAGGCTACAAGATAATAGTATGAAAGAAGTCTACCTCAGCAACCGCACCGGGCAGCCCGTCGGCAAGGGCTACCCCAACTGCTCCCGCTACATCCGCGCCGACTTGGTGCACTGGCTCGCCACCAAGTACCGCGCCGAACACTACATCAACCGCGCATTACGCAAAAAAATCCAAGAACTAGAAGCAAAGCTGAAGGCATGAAGTACTCCCAAGACGACATACAGGCTCTCAAGGAACAGGCCGACATAGTCCGCGTCATCGAAAGCTACGGCATAGAGCTGAAGAAGCGTGGCGCACACTTTCAGTGCTGCTGTCCGCTGCACAACGAAAAGACTCCCTCTTTCATCGTTGACCGTGCCAAGGGCACCTGGCACTGCTACGGCTGCCAGAAGCACGGCAACGCCATCGACTTCATCATGGAGTATAAGCACGTAGAGTTCGTCGAGGCGGTGGAGGAACTGGCACGCATCATGAACTTCTCCCTCACCGAGCGGACTGCCATGAGCAAGGAGGAGCAGCAGAAGAAGGAGCGTCGTCGCACTCAGATCGAGATAAACAAGAAGGCACTGCAGCTCTTCCGCGAGCAGCTGGAGAAGAACCCCGTTGCCAAAGCCTACGCGCTGCAACGCTGGAGTGCCGACAGTCTCGAGCACTGGGACATCGGCTTCGCTCCCGACGATAGCGACTGGCTGTTTCGCACGCTCCTCGAACGGGGCTGCAAGATGGACGAGCTGCTTGCCTCTACACTCTTCCGACGCGACAGCGAAGGCCGCCCGAAATCCTACTTCCGTGGCCGCATCATGATGCCCGTATTCAACAACGCCAACGAGCCTATCGCCTTCTGCGGTCGCACCCTCCGCGCCGACGACAAGACGAAATACCTCAACAGCCCCAATTCCGAACTGTACGCCAAGTCGAACGTCATGTACGGCTGGAGCTTCGCACGCTACGACGTGCGCAAGTCGAACGAGGTGCTGCTGGTCGAGGGCAACCCCGACGTGATACGGATGCACGAGCTGGGCGTGACAACCGCCGTAGCCGCCTGCGGTACCGCACTCACGGAGGAACACGTCAAGAACCTCGCTCGCCACTGCAAGAACGTCTTGATGATGTACGACGCGGACAAGGCGGGTCGTGAGTCGACGAAGCGCAACGGCAAGGCACTAGTAGCCGCAGGCATGGCCGCCTACGTACTCACCATCCCCGACGGGCCGCCAGACGACACCGGCAAACCCACCAAGCAGGATCCCGACAGCTTCTTCAAGAGCAAGAAGCAGTACGACGAGTTCGTCAAGGCAAACCGAAAGAATTTCATCTACTGGTACGTCGAGCAGAAGCGCGAGACGTGCCAGGAGCCGTCGGACATCGCCACCCTCCAGCTGGAGGTCGCCACCATGCTGCTGCAGCTGCCAGAGAACGAGCAGATAGCCTACGCAGCCGGGCTGGCGGGCGTGCTGGGCGACCGCGAAGGCTGGGATGCCTCCTTCCGCGAAGCCCGCCGCAAGCAGCAGAAGACGAAGAAGCTGAACGAGCAGGGCTACGACTCCTCGATGCAGGAAATGATAGACACGTACGGCTTTCACGAAGCCGGCAACCGCTACTTCGTCCGCAAGGGCAACGGCGACGGCTACGACGTGGAGGTGTCGAACTTCACAATGCAACCCCTGCTGCACATCGAGTCTGCCGTGAACGCGAAACGTATCTTCCGCATCACGAACTTCAGGGGCGTGTCGCGCGACATAGAGATTTCCCAAAAAGACTTAGGCAGCCGTGCCTCGTTCCGCAACGTAGTGGCGAGTCGCGGCAACTTCATGTTTACCGGCAAGGATGAAGACTTAGATAAAATATTAATATACCTATATGATAACACCGTGACGAGCGTGGAAATTGTACAATTAGGCTGGCAGCCCGACGGCGAGTTCTGGGCGTGGGCTAACGGCATCATCACCAAAGGCGGGCAATGGATTCCCGTCAATGAGCTAGGCATCGTAGAGTATCGCGAGCGGCACTACTATATAGCCGCCTGCTCGTCGACGACGGCACAGGATGCGCAGTTCTATCAATACGAGCGTCGCTTCATCCACACGCCGAGCAACGCCGACTTGCTTGTATGGGCGGGCAAATTCATAGCCACCTATGGCGACAACGCCAAAATGGGGCTGTGCTATGCCATAGCGTCGCTGTTTCGCGACATCGCCATCAACAAGTTCCGCAGCTTCCCATTGCTGAACATCTTCGGACAAAAGGGCAGCGGTAAGACGAAGTTTGTTATGTCTCTACTTCGACTCCTGGGCGACGCTGAGGAGGGCCCGAACGTGTACACCTCGTCAAAGGCTGCCATCGGTGATCATATGAGCAAGGTATTCAACGGCTATGTGCACCTAGACGAATACAAGAACAGCATTTCGCCAGAGGTGATAGAGATGCTGAAGGGTGCCTACGAGAACCGCGGTCGCATGAAAATGGATATGGATAGAGATAAGAAGCGGATGCAGGTGCCGATGAACTGCGGTGTCATCCTCTCTGGTCAGGAACATACGACCGCCGACAACGAGCTATTCTCTCGCGTCATCTACCTCACGATGGAGGCAACCAAATTCACCGACGAGCAGCGCGACATC
>JAEEGL013968516.1_pt1 | contig 16412 bp, 14 predicted proteins | sample 9134231 | NCBI WGS metagenome assembly JAEEGL01 (sample SAMN16246548, study PRJNA631951) | gut metagenome | biome: gut microbiome; feature: rumen; material: fiber-attached | host: Bos | place: Iran: Karaj | collected 2018-10
ACTTGTCAATGACAGCAGCCCTTTCCTCTTCTCCGAGCTTAGCGCTGACTACAACGGCTAATTCGTACTTGTTCATGCTGTCTTTACCTCCTTTTGGACTTATTGGCCTGTCCTTGCGGACAAGCAAGGATATTTCACGGACTTTTATACTAACATTTTATCGTGTAATATGCAAGTGTAAATTTCATCAATTAATTCACAACAGCATCTCAAGCATATCTTCGCTTTTGAACTTATGACCATCCCAGACGCGTTGGCACTCATTCTTTGCTATCAAGGCCAATTCCTTTATGGCTTCTTCCTTTAGAGTAAAACTAAATAAAGACTTAGACTCTGTATTCATGATAAAGTTAATGGTATACCGTATAGTTTTGTCCCTGTCTTCATATCTGCCCGGGTCAAACTCTCCCTGCAGCATTATGGCTTTTATCTCAAAGACGCATTTCACAAGCCTCTTGTCATACGCAGGATGTATCAGTGCCCGGAGTGCCTGGTACAGAAGAATGAGCATTTCCTTTTCATCATTGTTTTCACGGGTGATGTAATCCGAGACCTCAAGAAAATACATACCATAAAGAGATGCATCAAAATCTTCCCTGAATTCCCCGAAATAATTTTTAACACTTGCTTCGGATATGGTATATGCACTCCTGCCGGCATAAAGCTTGAAATCCGCAAAAACAAAAAGATCGGTGCATGCCTGGAAGCGGTTTCCCTGTCTGCGTGCACCGTTTGCAAATGCCGAGATCTTACCCGTATTTCCCGTAAGTATCACGACTCGTCTGTCATATTCATTTACCGGTTCACTCTTTAAGATTATCCCCGGTGCATTAAACAATTCTGCCATCTACCTAATCGTTTTTAAAGTCATTCTTGTTATAGCCGAAATTCGACACGAACAGGTCGCTGTCCCGCCAGTTTTCCTTTACTTTCACCCAGAGTTTCAGGTTGACCTTCATTTCAAGCAGCTTTTCTATCTCCGGACGAGCCTGTGAACCTATTGTTTTAAGCATCGCTCCGTTTTTGCCTATTATGATGCCCTTATGTGAATTCTTCTCGCAGATGATAGTGGCATCAATATCACAGAGATTCTTTCCATCACGCTTTTTCATGCTATCGATCACTACGGCAATCCCATGGGGTATTTCCTTATCCAGAAGTCTTAATGTCTTCTCCCTGATAAGTTCCGAAACAATCTGTCTCACAGGCTGATCCGTCAGCTCATCCTCATCAAAATAGTACGGCCCCACCGGAAGATACTCAAAAACACTCTTCATCAGGTCATCAAGGCCTTCGCTCTTAAGGGCTGATACGGGAATGATCTCATTGAAATCAAGGAGCTTTCTGTATGCCTCTATAACTTCAAGCAGTACAGGCTTTTTCACCGTATCAATCTTGTTAATAACAAGAAATACAGGAAGCTTCAGGTCTTTTATCTGACCTGCAATATCCATATCCCTGTCATTAACCTGCTTGTCAGGTTCAATCAGCCACAGTACAATATCGGCCTCTTTTATTGAACGGTTAGCCGCAGCCATCATATAATCCCCAAGCTTATTTTTTGCCTTGTGAAGCCCCGGTGTATCCACAAAAATAACCTGTCCCCGGTCATCCGTATAAACAGTCTGAATACGGTTCCTGGTGGTCTGAGGCCTTGGGGATGTTATAGCGATCTTCTGGCCTATGAGATGGTTCATAAGCGTGGATTTACCCACATTAGGCCTGCCTATAAGCACCGCAAATCCTGATTTTTTTTCTGTATTATCCGACATATAACTCTCTCTGCTCTCTTATGGTATCAATGAAACATTGCCTCTACACGGTCAAAACAGTCTGCAGCGTCCTTTATCTTGCCCTCGTTTCCTACAACGCAGATAAGGGAATCCGACATAACAGCCCTTACATATTTTGCAAGTGCCCTTATATCCTCGGCATTTGCCCCCAGAACCATATCCCGTTCCTCCTGGAGTTTTGCCTCGGTCAGTCCTGACAATTCAGAATACCTTGACCTGGCAGCACTTGCAAAAGGAGTAAGGGGAATATCAAGATCACTCATAGTACCTATGATATATTTAGTCATCACAGCCTCATCCGCATCATAATTCTCAACAAAATCCGCAATACCATCAAATATATCCAGAGTTTCTTTAAGGTTCGGATCCCTGTATGATACAAAATAGCTTTCACCAGATCTCCTGAAAGAGTTCATACATCCATAGGCACCGCCCTTGACACGCACATTTGTCCAGAGATATTCATATGCCAGAATGGTATGCAGGATTCTCAGTCTCGAATCATAAGGAAGTCCTGCAGCCTTAAAGCTTCCGCCCTTGCATACATACTGTACCTGGGCAGAATTGCTGAAGCCCATATTCTCCCTCTTAAGTTCCACACTTCCTCTTTCCTCAGTGATATCACCGACAGGAAGAGCATCGGCTATAGGTCCGATCTGACCTTCAAGCGACTTAAATTCCTCCCTCGATCCGGTCACATCAAGGGTAAGCATATCCCTTCTGTAAGCAACAGAAATAACCTCTTTAAGATTATTCTTTATTCCATCCCATCTTTCATCAAAGTTTTCCTCCCAGTCTTCCAGCAGGCGGTAAAACTCCAAACCACTCATCATGGCGTTAAGTCTTTCGGATTCCGAGATGCAGGCCATGATCTCCGAATATGCTACAAGGTGTCCCATGTAACTCATGGCTCCCTGCATGGAAGACCTGACCTCTGCGATTATCTCTTTCACACGCTTGGGATCATCAATTACCGATCCCAGCAGAACCTCCTTTATCAGCTCCACAGCCTTTGATGCATTTGATCTGAGGCATCTGACAGATACTGTCGCACTCATAACATAATCCGAACTGTCCTCGCCCTTTATCAGGCTGTCTGTAGAAAATGACAGCCTTCCGATATATTTATCAATCTCGTAGCCCAGCTGTTCATATGAATGAGTATCCGTGTCCACGGTTTTAAACATATTGTTAAGAAGTCCCAGATAAGGGTAAAGCCTTATGGGCATCTTCTTAAGGTCAAAATACATCGTAAAGTACAGTATTCCGTTAGTATCTATCTCATGAAAAAGTGTCTTTATGCCGTCAATTTCGGTCCATTCATTATAAAGCGGCAGTATGTTTTTCCTGATATCACTTCGTTTGAGTACCGGCAGGCATTTTAGTGCCTCTTCCGTATCCGGAGCAGCCTGGTATTCCTTAAGAGTCTTCGTATCTGTGGCTATCTTTTCCCTTTCTTCTTCTGTAAGGCTGTTCCTGTATGACGCGAGCTTCTTAGCAAGCTCCGCCTCCTTCTTTGCAGTCATGCCTTTCTCCGGTTCCAGACGAAGCACAGAACGGTGTTCATTGCTTATCAGATACTTTTCTACCAGTTTTTCAAAGTAGTCCGTATCTATCTTTTCCCTGAGAAACGCAAATGTATCAAGCTCTTCAACATGTATAAAAGGAAGGCCATCATCATAGAGCCAGCTGTCCAGACATGTAAGCCCAAGCAGCAGTCCTTTAGGGTAATGAGCAGAGTCAGCCTCCCTGTACTTAAATTCCTTTTTATTCAGGCAGGCTAAAAGTGCATTCTTATCAAAGCCTTCCTTCACAACTCTTGCAAATTCCGTCTCTATTATCTCGACAAATTTACCTTCATCCGAAGGATCCGCATTCTTTGCAACTATGGAATAATAAGGCTGGCATATACCATTTTCAAAACTCGAGGTAATCTCTGTGCCGATGCCGGCGTCCACAAGATTCTTCTTAAGCCTCGAGCCTTCTGTCGTGAGTGCATAATCGATAAGCTGGAAAGCAATGTAGAGTTCCCTGTCTGTGCTGCTTCCCAATACTACGTTATATGAAAGGTATGTTGCCTTTTCCTCTTTTTCCTCTTCGGAAATCGGATAATGCTTTACAATATGCACCGGCTCATTAAAAGCTTCCTGTATGCCGGGGTGCGAAGACAGCTCTATCCTTTCGTATTTGCTTAAGTATTCCTTATCCAGCCATTCGAGGCGTTCATTCCAGTCAGCGTTACCGTACATATAAATATACGAATTGACAGGGTGATAATATGCTCCATGGAACTTAAGGAAATTCTCATATGTGAGGTCAGGGATAAAATCAGGGTCACCGCCGCTCTCCACGCCGTAGGCCGTATCCGGAAAAAGAGAATTCATTATCTCCCTGGAAAGCACATCGTCAGGTGAAGAAAAAGCCCCCTTCATCTCGTTATAAACCACACCGTTAAGGGTCAGTTCAGAGTCCTTATCCTCCATTTCGTAGTGCCAGCCCTCCTGGCGGAATATCTTTTCCTCTGAATAGATATTAGGATGAAGCACCGCATCCATATACACATGCATAAGGTTCTTGAAATCCTGATCATTGCAGGAAGCTACCGGATATACGGTCTTGTCAGGATAGGTCATGGCATTAAGAAAGGTATTAAGTGATCCCTTAGCCAGCTCAACAAAAGGATCCTTTACAGGAAAAGCTTCCGAACCGCAGAGCACGGAATGCTCCAGGATATGTGCCACGCCGGTTGAATCCTTAGGCGGTGTGCGGAAGCCGATATAGAACACCTTATTTTCCTCATCGTTATCCAGTAAGGCTACCCTTGCACCGCTCTTTATATGTTCAAGAAGATAGGCTTCACTCTTAAGATCTTCACTGTAGTGATGCTCTACCGGTCTGTATGCGCTTAATTTTTTTTTGTTAAACATAATGCCTCCTTAGCAAAACAATATATTAAAATAACTAAAGATCTATAATTTGAATCCCATCAATGCCAGATTTGAAAATGCGATTTCCTGAACCACAAGGGTATCCTTAACGGATTCTTCCAGCCCGGTGATCTCTTTAATTCGAAAATCCTTCGTCTTATATCCATCACCATCGGGTACACAGCACCTTATCTTTATTTTAAGGTTCTCGTAGATACGGTAATTCTTGTCATCCTTATCCATATGCAGTATATGGTCGCCGATCATCATATCCGGATCAGCATAGGGAAGTATAAGTCTGTCGATGATAGTCTGGAATTTAAAAGGCGCTCTTTCCGCAGCCATGATCTCAGAGTAAGTGTACCTTGCACCAATCATGGTCTTTGAGAATTCCTGCAGTATATACTTATAATCATTCTCACCGAATTCCATCATTCTTCACCGCCGTCTTCAGGCACATCGATATACTTTTTGCAGTCCGGCGCAAGACTTATGGCACTGTAGATATCATTAAATGTGAAATTTCCTGCATCCGCCAGTTCCTGAACGGAGCATTTCTGACCGAAGGTCTCATACAGTTCCTTTGCCTTACCAAGCACCTTCATTATCATGGCCATAACCTTACGATCGGACTCATACTCTGAATTTTCCGCATTTATAAGTTCGTCCATGGTATTCATTACAGTACGCATAACCATTTCGTCGCAATCCGAAGGATCCTCTATGCTTTCAAGCATAGATATGGCAGTTATAAGCGCTATATTGCCTTCACCTATAAGGTCGCCTGTCTCTACTCCCTGGTTGCTGTACAGTCTGGCAGTGTCCACCACCGTCTTAAGGTAGCTGTTTATCAGCTGCTCCCTTGCGGCTTTGTCACCATTAAGGGCATTCATTATAAGAACACGTTTCATAGACTCATCAATCTCTTCGATATCAGCTAAGTCCTCCATGTACATCTTTATGGTACGGCTGTCCTTTTCGTTCAGGAATTCCTCATCCTTTAACGGGCTGCCTATGCCGATATTATTTTCTTTAAAATAATCCGTAAGAACTTTTTTCTGTATATCATTGATATCCGGAAAAGCCTCATCCACTTGATCTTGGGTTAGCATCCCACCCTGGATCATTGCTGTGTCTTTAAGTTCCGTTATCTTTTCTATAAATTTTTCTTCTGCTGTCATTTTCTCTCAACCTATCTTTGATACTACATGGCTCTACTCCCCCCGCTGACAGTTCCCCTGCCGCGAGGTCATTCGCCAATCAGGCGAGTCTATAAGGTATTTGAAGTTTCACCACCCTACTTATCACTTCTCTTAAAATGCTTATGCGTAAACAGATGATCCTGGCAGAATTCATAATTTCCCTCGCACTTCGAGCAAAACCTGAATTCGAGATTCGGATACTCCTCTGCTGTACGTCCGCAGATAGCACATTTATGCTTTGCTACCTGCCTTGCCTGTGCAGCAGCCGCAGTACGTTTCTTGAAATCCCTCTGTCTCGCCCGCATCTTCGGTGAGATCCGCAGGCTCTTTCTCGTCATTATGAAGAAGACGACAAAATTGAGAAGCGATGCCCCTATGACAAACAGTCCCATTATTCCCATTCCGAAAGCTTCAAGCACAAGGATTATCGAATAGATTATGCCCAGATACTTAACCTTTACAGGGATAATGAACATGATCAGCACCTGCATATCAGGATATGTAGCTGCATATGCCAGGAAAATGGACATATTCACATAATAAGTTGAAAACAGCATCGAATATGTAGCATAAAACCATGATCCGCCGAAAACAGCCGGTATCTCACCATATGTCATCTGCATATTTGCATCCACAAAGGCCATTTTCTCCGTCATGAACAATTCACTGTAACCCAGCATACAGAAAGCACCAATTACTGTAAATATCAGTCCCATGAAGATATAAAGATTAAAATAAAAAGATCCCCAGGTCTGCTCCAGTGTCCTGCTTATGGAAAAATAGAAAAAAAGCATTATGGCAGTGAATATGATATTACCGCTGTCAGGCGGTATCAGGATCCATGAAAAAAGCCTCCATACCTGGCCATGAAGTATGGCATAGGGATTAAGCGACAGAAAAAATGTCACATCCGAATTGATCAGCTGTATGATATATCCTATGGCATAAGTAGCCAGCATATACATAGGCAGATTCTTTATTGCATATTTGCCTATCTTCTTTTCAAGCTTAACCAGAAAATTCATCCGTGCAGCCCTCTTGCCTGACGATTCATGTCCTCCACTACGATATCATATATTTCTCCCAGACTTCTGCAGTATTCCAGCACAAGCCATGGCTCATTTGTATGGAAATGAATCTTTATGGGATCTCCGTCACCGCCTACTGCCAAAAGACAGTCGCCTTTGAAATGCTCCGTGATATACTCATTGATCTCATCCTCATCAAGATCATCTCCGTCTATAAGCAGCTGCGTATCATATCTGAATTCAAGAGTGTCCATTTTTATCTCCTTTACTTTTCATATTCTGACGTCATGCACTCCATACCTGCACATGCTGTGACAGCAGAATTTTCTCGTGCTTCATACAGTGACTAATGATACCAGATTTTGTAAAAATCCTCAATCATCAATAGGCTGTACCACAACAGATTGATACTTGAAATAAGCCCCCGCCACATTTATAATATTTTGATGTGTGTGATTTTTTTGTGGTGTGGGGGGTTTTAAGGAAGTAACGAGTTTGATGAAATACCAAGAGGTATTTCTTCCCGACAGACGTAAAATGCCGCAAACGGCAGAAAGAGGAATAATGAACAGTTCCAGCAATACCACTGACGAGACCCTCCGTCTCGGTATAGATATAGGATCAACGACCGTAAAGGTTGCATTGATAGATTCAGAAAACAACATTCTTTTTTCTGATTATGAAAGGCACTTTGCCGACATAAGCAAAACCCTTCAGGGACTTACGGAAAAAGCCATGGACAAGACCGGCGACAGGGCGGTCTATCCTGTCATAACCGGTTCCGGCGGCCTCACCCTTGCGACACATCTTAATATCCCGTTTGTACAGGAAGTTATTGCGGTCAGCACTTCCCTTGAGACCTTTGCTCCAAAAACAGATGTAGCAATAGAGCTTGGCGGCGAGGATGCCAAGATAATCTATTTCGAAAACGGCAATGTGGAACAGCGTATGAACGGCATATGTGCCGGAGGCACAGGTTCTTTCATTGACCAGATGGCTTCACTTATCCAGACGGACGCCGCAGGCCTCAATGAATACGCCAAAGACTACAAATCACTATATACCATAGCTGCAAGATGCGGCGTATTTGCAAAGACTGATATCCAGCCACTCATCAATGACGGTGCTACCAGAGAAGATCTTTCCGCCTCCATTTTCCAGGCTGTTGTTAACCAGACAATCTCAGGCCTTGCCTGCGGAAAACCCATCAGAGGACATGTTGCTTTCCTTGGAGGTCCTCTCCACTTCCTTTCGGAGCTCAAAGCAGCTTTCATCAGAACACTAAAGCTTGATGAGGAACATACCATAGATGTAGAGAATTCTCATCTTTTCGCGGCCATCGGTTCCGCGCTTAATTCAAAATGCGAGAATGCGACTACTCTTTCCGATATTGCCAACCGTCTGAAAAACGGAATACACATGGAATTCGAAGTTGAAAGAATGGAGCCTCTTTTCAAGGACCAGGCTGAATACGACGAATTCACTGCAAGACATGACAAAGCAAGAGTTGAAACAGCAGATATTGAAAGCTATTCCGGCAACTGTTTCCTGGGAATTGACGCAGGCTCCACCACCACCAAGATGGCTCTGGTATCCGAAAAAGGCGAACTGCTCTGGGCTTTTTATTCCAATAATAACGGTTCCCCTCTTGAGACCGCGCTTAAGGCTTTTGCCGAATTACAATCCAAGCTGCCCTCTGATGCACACATTGTACGCGCCTGCTCCACCGGCTACGGTGAAGCACTTATGAAGGCCGCATTTTTGCTTGATGACGGCCAGGTTGAGACTGTTGCCCACTACTATGCAGCAGCATTTTTCAATCCCAGCGTAGACTGCATACTGGATATCGGCGGTCAGGACATGAAATGCATACGCATAAAAAACGGCAATGTTGATTCCGTTATGCTAAATGAGGCATGCTCTTCCGGCTGCGGATCATTCCTTGAGACTTTTGCAAAGTCACTTAATTTAAGCGTTCAGGATTTTGCTAAAGCCGCGCTTTTTGCAGAACACCCCATAGACCTCGGTACCAGATGTACCGTATTCATGAATTCAAAGGTTAAGCAGGCTCAGAAAGAGGGCGCATCCGTTGCCGATATTTCCGCCGGTCTTGCCTACTCTGTCATAAAGAACGCACTCTTTAAGGTTATAAAGGTTTCCGATGCATCCGCCCTTGGCAAAAATATCGTCGTACAGGGCGGCACATTCTATAATGATGCGGTTCTTCGAAGTTTTGAAAATATCGCCGGCTGCAATGCAATAAGACCTGACATAGCCGGAATAATGGGTGCCTTTGGTGCTGCCCTGGTATCCAGAGAAAGATATGAGGAAGGCTATCAGACCACCATGCTCTCTTTTGCCGACATTGATAATTTCACTTTTACCACATCAATGTCTAAGTGCCGCGGATGTACCAACAACTGCCGCCTTACCATTAACAATTTCTCCGGCAATCGCAAGTACATTTCCGGCAACCGCTGTGAAAGAGGACTGGGCAAGCCCAAGAACGCAAACAATATCCCTAACCTTTTCGAATATAAACTAAAGAGATTCTTTGATTATGAGTCCCTTCCTGCTGATCAGGCACCAAGAGGCACCGTTGGAATTCCAAGAGTCCTCAATATATATGAAAACTTTCCTTTCTGGGCCACATTCTTTAAGGAACTGGGCTTCAGGGTAATGCTCTCCCCCTCTTCCACCAGAAAGATATACGAGCTTGGCATCGAGTCCATTCCCTCAGAGTCGGAATGTTATCCTGCCAAGTTGGCACATGGCCATGTACAGTGGCTCATAGAACAGAAGCCTGATTTCATCTTTTATCCTTCACTCTTCTATGAGCGAAACGAGACAAAGGATGCAAACAACCACTACAACTGCCCCATAGTATCTTCATATCCTGAAAATATAAAAAACAATGTGGAAGATATTACGGACGGCAAGGTAATTTTCAGGCATCCCTTCATGAATTTTGCAGGGGTTGATACCATAACCTATGCCCTTACAAAGGAATTTTCTGAAATAGATCCTGACAAAATCAGCGATGCTGTTGAAAAGGCATGGGATGAACTTGCCAAGGCCCATGACGACATGCAGCGTAAGGGTGAAGAAGTCCTTAAATGGATGGAACAGAATCATAAACGGGGTATAGTTCTTGCCGGACGCCCCTATCATATTGACCCTGAGATTAATCACGGAATTCCAGAGCTCATAAACAGCTATGACATTGCTGTCCTTACAGAGGATTCCGTTTCACACTTAGGTCACCCCGACCGTCCACTTATAGTTTCGGACCAGTGGATGTACCATTCCAGGCTTTACCGCGCAGCAGCATTTGCCCGCACCAGGGAAGACCTGGATCTAATCCAGCTCAATTCCTTTGGCTGCGGTCTTGACGCCGTTACAACAGACCAGGTAAATGATATACTTTCCGGTTCCGACAAGATATATACCTGCTTAAAGATCGATGAAGTAAACAACCTGGGTGCCGCAAGGATCCGTGTGCGTTCACTTATCGCGGCCCTGGAAGTAAAAGAAAGAAAAGCTGAAAAAAGGACCATACGTCCTACAAATATAAACCGTGTGCTTTTCACGGAAGAAATGAAGCAGACTTACACAATACTCTGCCCTCAGATGTCTCCTGTGCATTTTGATATGTTTGCCCCTGCTTTCAAAGCCTGCGGCTACAATCTCCATGTGCTTGATAATGACAACAGGCATTCCGTGGATGTAGGCCTCAAATATGTAAATAACGACGCCTGCTACCCTTCACTCTGTACTATAGGCCAGCTCATAGAAGCCATAGAGACAGGCGAATACGACACCGATCATCTGGCACTTATGATGTCTCAGACAGGCGGTGGCTGCAGGGCCACCAACTATGTAGGTTTCATAAGAAGGGCGCTTGAAAAAGCGGGTTATCCCAATATCCCGGTTATATCACTTAACTTAAGCGGCCTTGAGTCCAATCCCGGCTTTAAACTTGACGCCAATCTCCTTCTCAGAGGAATTTGCGCTGCAGTATTCGGGGACATATTCATGAAGTGCATTTACAGGATGCGCCCCTACGAAAAAGAGCCCGGTGCTGTGGAAGCAGTCCACCAGAAATGGCTTAAGGAATGCCAGGCTTTTGTATCCGCAAAGCACCTTTCCATTGGAAAGTACAAAAAACTCTGCAAGGGAATAATAGAGGATTTTGATAATATACCGATTTATGAAGAACGCAAGCCAAGGGTCGGCGTTGTAGGCGAGATCCTTGTAAAATTCTCCCCTTCAGCCAATAACTACCTTGTAGATCTGCTTGAAAAAGAAGGTGCCGAGGCAGTAGTTCCGGATCTCCTGGATTTCATGTACTACTGTTTCTACAACCAGATATACAAAGCAGACGAGCTGGGAATGAGCAGAAAGAGTGCCAACAAGGCAAAGCTTGGCATGAAGGCAATGGACTGGGTACGTTCCTACCCTTCAAAGCTCTTCAGACGCAGCAGGCACTTTGACCCTCCTGCTGACATACATGATCTGGTAAATTATGCAAAGGATATCGTTTCCATAGGCAATCAGACAGGTGAAGGGTGGTTCCTTACCGGTGAGATGCTTGAGCTCATACATTCAGGAACGGAAAACATTGTCTGCACCCAGCCTTTCGGATGCCTCCCTAACCATGTGGTGGGAAAAGGCGTTATTAAGGCTCTACGGAAAAAGTATCCTGCATCCAATATTGTCGCAATCGATTACGATCCCGGTGCCAGCGAAGTAAACCAGTTGAACAGAATAAAGCTAATGCTTTCCACTGCCAATAAGAACCTCGCAAAGAAAAAAGCCCAGGAAAGTAACAAAGCTGTATAAACATAAAAAAACACCATGCAGAATTGCATGGTGTTTTAGATTTTTAACGTTTCAACGACTTTGATGTATGTTCATGCAGCTTTCTGTTACTGCCCTGCAGCCGCTTTAGCAGCTTCAATCTCAGCCTGCTTTGCAGCCTCATCAGCCGCTGCCTCAGCCATCAAACGGTTATATATTTCAAGAGCATCAGGTGGAATATCATCCTGTGAGCTGAAGGGATCAGCTGCTACAGATGAAGAGTCAGCCTGCAGGCTCACATCCGTATTTCCCGACTCCTCACCCAGAGCTTCCATGATAAGCTTTTCAGCTTCTGCATCAGGATCATAATTATCATCCCCATCACCTTCGGATGTCTCTTCTTCACTATCCGGTGCGACCATATTAACATTCCACCACTTTACCAGGTGGCAATGCATCTTGGAATAATAATTTATCCGGTCAAGTTTATCCAGACGGTCTATCCTAACCAAATGTAATCCCCTTATTTATCAAAACAATACAACTATCGGTTATTAATTACCTATTATTTATTACCTGCTATTTCCTTCTTTGCCACAGCAGTATTACAGTAAAGCTCGGTATCGGCATGCTTGTATATATCATCCACATCAAATATGCCTTCACCATAGGAACCGCCCCAGCTGAGACGGCATTCAAAATTATCTGAATTACGGTTAAGGCGGCCAACTCTCTCTACCCACTTTGTTATTACGGATATTGCCTCTTCTTCAAGGTATCCGCAGAACACAACCATAAAGTGATCTTCCTCAAGCCTGTATGTGTGGATATTCTCGGATGAAAGGCGTCTTAATTCCCTTGCCACCTTTGAAATGATACCATCACCTGCCTCAGTGCTTATCTCCTCATTTACCACATGCATATTTATGACATTCAGGCAGGCAATATATATCGAATCTGCATAAGGATATACTTCCACTTTTCTTTTATCAAACTTTACCCTGTTTGACAGCATGGTCATGCTGTCATGTTCTCTCTCCCAGCTGTCTTCACGTATGCTTAAAAGGTACTCAGCAGTATCCAGACGGAACTTCTGAAGCGCATGATAAAGCTCCTCGATCTCATCGCCTGAATCAATATCCAGATCTTTAAGCGTAAGAGCCTTTTCGCCGTCTTCACCTTCTGACATTCCGGCTTCACTGTACGTTATGGATGCAATCGCCTTCGTCATATCCGTGACAGGTTTTATGAAATAAACCTCCAGCAGAATCGCAGTGATCACAACCAGTATTACCGCAAGTATGATCATGCTGCTGGTAAAAATCACAAAAAACTGGCCTTTTGATTCCTCCTTGACTGCTTCCCTCACATACCCATCCAGCGCATTTGTGTAAAATATATAACTGATAAGGGTGGAACACATTACCAGTACCGCAAGTGCTCCAGATACCAAAAGCAGTGCCTTCGTTTTAAGTGATTTCTTCATATAACTCTCCCCGCTTAATTAAACTTATAAAGCAATTTACTGCTGTTTTCCTACCACTGCTTTCACAAAATTCCAGGCCTCATCAAGTCCTTCCTGTGAAAACTCATAAAAAGTATAGCTCTTCAGTTCTTCAGCAGTACTGTCATAACCATAGGGCTCCGGCCATATACAAACTCTCAGCTGCGGATCTGCCTCTTCATTTTCCTTATACTTTTCAAAGAAAAATCTCTTGCCGTCGTTGCTGCCACTGTATCTTTCTGACTTGAGATAGGCCAGTGTCAGCTTATAAAGATCGTCATCAAAATCCATAGCCATCGTCAGATTCCCTCTTTTTTCTTTGTATCTTCAGCAAGAACTTCATGTATGATATGCGCAAGCCTTATCATACGGATTTCATTAAGAATCTGTTTCTCTTTCTCACGCTGCTTTGCCAGGTCCTTCTGTCTTTTTTTAAGTTCTTCAGCTTCCTTAATGCGCCTCTCATCCCTGGACTGCTGCATCTGCTTTTCAAACTTTCTTCTGTCTGCAATGCTTTCTGCTGTTCCGGGATGCACAGAAGCCGTGCTCTTTCCTAAAACACGTCCCCCGGTCCTTGACGCATGCACAACAGGCTTTCCTATTATGCGTCCCTGGGGCACAGGTGATGACATCATGCTTGCCCTGACTATTAACTCATAGGCACTGACAACCTGCAGATATCTTTCATGATCTGCTTCCGTTGTCCCCGGGGTATCCGGATGAAGCTCCCTGCACAGCCTGTGGTATGTACTTTTTACAAGAGACGGCGAGGCTCCATACTGCAGCCCCAGTATCCCGTAAGCCTGATAAATATCCATGGCTAAATGATACCACAAATTCACTGTTTCTTTCAACGGACTGCATCATTATCCGTGTCGTCCGGCAGCTTGTTCGTATCACTTATCAAGATCGTATGGAGTCACCTGATATACATAATAGTTAAGCCAGTTGCTGTAGAGAGCATTTGCATGGGCGCGCCACAAAAGCAGCGGTTTCTGTTCCGGATCATTATCCGGATAATAATTGACCGGAAGGTGTATATCCAGCCCTTTACTGACATCCCTCTTGTACTCTTTGTCAAGAGTGTATCTGTCATACTCCGGATGCCCCATCACAAATATTCTTTTGTCATCATTTGACTTTACCAGCAGCACACCTGCCTCGTCGGACTTGGCCAGAACCGTAAGCTCGCTGCAGTTTTCTATATCTTCTGTCCTGTTAGTGGTATGTCTGGAATGAGGTGCATAAAATTCATCATCAAACCCTCTTACTAATGGGGTGCGCCTGTGCAAAACGCGGTGCCTGTATATGCCGAAAAGTTTTTCCGGAAGAGCCACTTTGTCAATACCGTAATAATGGTAAAGCCCTGCCTGGGCTCCCCAGCACAGATACATAGTTGATGTAACATTTGTATCTGTCCAGTCCATTATCCTGCACACTTCATCCCAGTAGTCCACTTCCTCAAAAGGCATCTGTTCAACAGGAGCCCCTGTTATTATCATTCCATCAAACTTCTGCTCTTTTATCTCATCAAAAGAGGTATAAAAGCGGTTAAGATGGTTTGCCGATGTATTCTGCGGAATATGGCTTTTCACCATAAGAAAAGTCAGGTCGATCTGCAACGGGGTATTCGAAAAAGACCTCAGCAGCTGCAGTTCCGTATCCTCTTTAAGAGGCATAAGATTGAGTATGCATACCTTGAGAGGACGGATATCCTGGTGGATAGCCCTGGTCTCATCCATTACAAATATGTTTTCATTTTCAAGCTGCTCCCTGGCCGGAAGATCGCTCTGAATCCTGATTGGCATTTTGCCCGATTCCTTTCTCTAATTATTATTTCCGGTTTCCCTCAGACTTTTTGCCTTTAGGAGGCAAGCCCGGTATTATCACACCCTTGCCCTTCTTCTGATCTTTTTCCTTGTTCTCATCTGCATTTTCAGCTGTATTTACTGCAGCGTCTTTCTTCTGGTCACTCATTGTCCCCCCCTCCTTCTCATAGTTGTTTTGATTAAAGAATCATTATAGCATAAAACACACAAATAATGTCATTCATTAAAGTCCGGCAGATACTTTGCAAGAAAATCATCTTCTGTAAGTATCTGCACGCCATTGGCTATTGCAGTCTTATTTTTAGACGAAGTCGATGTGGCATCGTTATTTATAAGGCATTCTGTCTTTTTGCTGACACTCCCGGACACCTTTCCGCCATGGGCTTCTATCAGTTCCTTAAGATCTGAACGGTTACCAAAATGCACCAGGGAACCGGTTATCACAAACGTAAGGCCGGTAAGCGAGTTATCACCATCAGCATTATTATCAGCCTCAAATTCAAGTTCACCCACAAGCGCGTCAAGCCGGCTTGCAAAATTCTCATTCTGCATATATGCACAAAACGTGCCCGCCAGCACTTCGCCTACGCCTTCAATTTCGGAAAGCTCCTCTGTCCCGGCTTTTCTCATATCCTCTATAGAATGAGAAAAATGTCCCGAGATCAGTTTTGCAACGGCAGAACCGACTCCCGGTATCCCCATAGCATATATAAGCCTCGGAACTGTAGTCTTTCTGCTTTTTTCTATGCTTTCGATAAGGTTGGCACAGGATTTTTCCTTGAATCCTTCTATCGTCAATATAGTCTCACGATTTTCCTTTAGATGATATATATCCCTGAACTCATGTAAAAGCCCTGTACCGATCAGCTTTTCCAGGGTTGCCTCACTAAGCCCCTCTATGTTCATGGCATCCCTTTCAACAAAATGAACGAAAGACTGCAGCTTCTGGGCCGGGCAGTCACTTCCGGTGCATGTCAGCACTTCCGAGTCCACCTGTCTGACGATTTTTGAAGGTGCACCGCATACAGGACAAACTGCCGGAATCTCCAGGCTGTCACTCTTTGTCAGATTCTCAGATATCTGGGGAATGATCATATTTGCCTTATAAACAGTTATACGGTCCCCTATCCCCAGCTTCAGTTCTTTTATCACACTCACATTATGAAGGGATGCGCGCCTTACCTCTGTACCTTCAAGATCAACACAGTCAAACACCGCAACAGGGTTGATCATTCCGGTCCTCGACGTCTGCCACTCAACCTCCCTCAGAACAGTCTCTGCAGTCTCATCCGCCCATTTAAATGCTATTGCTCCACGGGGAAATTTAGC
>JAEEGL011034905.1_pt1 | contig 16411 bp, 22 predicted proteins | sample 9134231 | NCBI WGS metagenome assembly JAEEGL01 (sample SAMN16246548, study PRJNA631951) | gut metagenome | biome: gut microbiome; feature: rumen; material: fiber-attached | host: Bos | place: Iran: Karaj | collected 2018-10
GTTTTTTACTCTCATGATCATTATGATCATCTGGATTATGAAATAATAAAGGATCTTGATAGGATTACTGATAAATTCTATGTTCCCGTGGGCATCGACAAACACCTCATACGCTGGGGTTTTGAGAAGAAAAAGATTCAAAATATGACATGGTGGGAGGAGTTTGACTATAAAGGAATAAAGATTGCGTGCATTCCAACACAACATTTTTCCGAAAGAAATATGATTGACTCTAACGAGACCCTCTGGGCATCGATTGCTCTTATGGATGAAAACTGGAAAATATACTACTCCGGAAATAGGGCAAACTATCTGTATAAAGCATGATAGCGTAACTGAAACCAATTACTGGTGGAGGGATTTTGAGTAGATGAAACGTAGCTTTCAGGAATACCGTAATCAGTAAGCATCTGGTCTACCTCAGATTGTGTAAATCCAAAAGATTCTTCAAAGCCATTATCATAAATTAAACTTATTTCCAGATGATTCAGTCCTGTAAATATACTCTCCTTACTTATTCTCAAACATCCGGTCACAACTGCCCTTTCAAGCGCATCATTTTCCCGCAAATACGAATGTCTCTTGTATAAATGTTAACATAGCACTCTGAAATACAACTCTCGAAAATAACAATTTCTCTCTGAGCATATACATTGATCAAAAAACAACGAGCGCCTATTTTGGGATATAATTTTACCATTTTTTTATCTTCCATGTTAACCTCCATGCCGAGCAGAGTAGTGTCAAGTCTGACACTCCTTTTTTGTTACATTACAAAATCCTTTATTTTCGGGAGGTTTAAATAAAATGAGCATTTACCTCCCTTTTTCGGTATAATGTCATTAGCTAAATCACATCCCGAAAGGAGTTAAATGCTCATGGACATTATACTTTATTTACTTCAATTAATTCAACAACTCTATCAACATAATTGTTGGCTGATAAACTTTATCTGTAAGTACATCCCACTCAAGCAGTGGGTCCTTGATGACTCCCACTCTCCAAAGTATCAAAAATTTAAGATTACAAATCAATAAAAGATATAGGCAGATACCGGCAGAGTAACTATACAGAGATTCCTGAACTTGCTTATTCTTATCTTTCTCATATCTTGCACTGTTGATGCCATATTATAATCCCTCCTCAAAACAAAAAGAGCCTATCTTCTGCAATGTTTATTACGCAGAAGATAAGCTCTACTTAAATTTTTTATTGATTTTTATTGATAAAAGTGATATATTTTACTTAATAAAGAGCACCCTCTCCAAAGGTGGAAGCTCCAAGAATTGTACTAGTCCTTACGGACGTAGCCTATCCTGTATGCCGACAGGATAGGCATTTTTATTTTTTGCCTTTTTTCTCGAAGAGAAAAGAAAGCAACGCTACAATCAGCGAGCCAAGAGAAACCAGCAAGCTGATTACTCCAAGCACGACCATAATAGTCTCATAAACTGTCATAAGCGCCACCTCCTCTCCTATGTATCCGGTTACCCGGTATAGGTCTAGGAGGCTACCACCCTGTCATAGGTGCTCTATATTACGCAGTTTCCTGCGCATATATAGATTAACATTATAATTTCTTATTTGCAATAGATTTCTTGGGTTTAGATACAGTAATTATTTTTATGGACAGCGAATCGGAATACACCGAATAATCTTCTAAGGATATTGTTTGCCCCCCATCTATCTTTACTTAGCTTACTCAACTCAATTTCAATTAAAGACTCAATTTTCTGACAATACATTATACACATCACCTCAACATTATAATATCGTTGACTCATCTATTTTTCTTCCATGAATCAATCTGGTTTTCAATATTTTCTACTAGTTCTATATACGCAGTAATCCACGAATCTAATTCTGACTCTTTAATAGAGGTCAATGCCTTTCTTCCGGAATCATCCATTTTCAAATCAGCTTCATGAACTATTTTATGCCGTCTATTAACAGCTTTTTCTATTACTACACCTTTATCATATCCTGTATAGTCCAATTTTATTCTTGCTCCCCAACCACATATTTCACTATAACTGTTAAAGCTCGACCTGCTCATATGTTCACATACAGCTTCCTCAAACAATGTTTGAATCGTTTCCTCGTTATGTCTTTGCACTAAGTCATACAAAGTGTAATTTACTTTGTTTTTTCCTGCATCTTCTGGAAGCGCTATATTTTTCAATATGGATACCTCCCCCCTAATTGGAAGCCATTCAGTTACAACACCTCTATAGTATTCTTCAAACGCAGAATGCAAAAAGACCACGGCAGCTCGCAAAATATCTGTACCTTTATACTTTGTAGTGGAAACGCTTCCAACTCTAGAATACATTGTTTTCAAAGCTTCAACTCTCTTTATATTATCATCAAATACATTTTTGTATTTACTCATATTTTCACCCATCAATAATGCCCTGGGATAATCCAGGGCATCTTACATCTACAATATTATTGATCTACATTTCTTCCTTTGGATCAGAACCAAATCTATTATCCCCATCAGTTCCTGCTTTAGCCACCATATAATAAGGATTATTTGTCCAACAATAGGAATTAAATTTAGCAAATACCACCAACCGCTTTTTTCAATATCATGAAGTCTTCTTGTACTGACTGCAATGTTAGGAATAATCATTGCTATTGCCCAAACAAGTGAGACTATTGCTAGACTTTTAGAGTAATTACTTAAAAGCTTAAATCCCAAATTTACCATATAAGAAAACAAATACCAATACCAAAAACTCACTTCGTCTTGCTCTTCCACTAAATGTTGCATACTTGCTGAACACTGATTTAATTGCATCAATAAAACTCATAATTTTTCTCCTCCATTATTGTGTTTTTTTCTCTTTTATCATCGCTCGCATTGCATTTATTGACCTTTGTCTATTATCATCACCATTTAACGCGATACTTACATTATTTCCGCCCTTCGAAACAAGATTAAAGCTTATGTATTCAATGGTGTTATTTCCTATCTTCTCAACCTCATTTTTTGTTGAAACACTTACTACATCATCATAAAAAAGAACATCTGTCGTTTCTGTTATTTTTCCCGAAAGAGTATTAAGAAATACTTTATATAAATGAATTTCGTTTTTTGTGAAGAAAACCGTTACCCTCTCATATAAATCACTTCTCCAGATTTTATCTTTTGGATCCTTACGAATCTGTCCCGAACCAACAAACTTATATCCTTCAAATGAAATAGGTTCTATCTCATCAACTTCGCTGGAATCAAGCCCCAAAAACTCACGTGCATTTGAACCAAGTTTCTCTATCATTTGATTTACTAAACTATCATATTCATCACCTGATAAATATATGGTCTTTTTTCTATTTAGCATACCAATTCCTGCTATAATTCCTAAAACTCCCACAAGTCCTAATCTAATTGCAATAAAAGAATTAAAAGAATTATATGAAAATACTGCAAAAGCAATTAACATGGCAACTACTCCTCCTGCCAAAAATGCTATTGCCAATCCTTTGTTTTTAACATCCGCTTCCTGTCTAGCAAAAAAATAATTTCGCGCGTTCTTTTCCATTGTTCTTATCCTCCAATATTTATTTTATTTTTTAATACTCTTTCGAGTTCAGAAATCTCTTCTTGCGATATTTCATTCATTTTTGCTTGTTCCAAGTAAAAGTGATATCCCGGCTTACGATTTAAGTTCTTTCTTTCAAAATAATCGTATTCTATATATGCTCTAAGATAATCTAATAAACCGCAAGGAAAATCCTCATATGCAATCTCAATATGCCTAACACATTGATCTATAGTTTTCCTATCACACAAAAACGGCTTTCGCCCATCTAGCAATTCAACAACCTTGAGAATGTATGGTATTACTCCCTTTTCATCTGCTAAATTCTCGTTTCTATTAATGAGAGAAGTAACATTTGCTCCAGTTATAATACTTTTCTTTTTTCTAATAAAAGTCCCACCGCAACAGCTACATACTGTGTCTGTGACAGTTATATTTGCACCACATGTAGGACAGGTTAATGATTCATATGTATAATCCATCAGTTTTTCCTCCCTACAATTCAATGTGATGGTTCTTTTGTCTAGAATCAAGGCTTTCTATCTTATCCTTTGCCATTGATGTAAAAAGAATTAAAACCCACATTATAACCAACAAAAGAACTTCAATGATTAACAGCAACTTAAACGGCATCCCCGTGTTTATTATTGCGGTTAATGTCGAAATAATAAATTGCAAAATAAGATATGTTGATGACATTGTCATCGATGGATACTTATAAAATGTCTCCTTTGATGACTTCGCCTTGGCAAACCAAGTAATAAATTGTGATAAAAAAGAAATTATATCAAATACCAGAATTGTCCATATTTGCGCTGTATATTCCTTAGGAATAATCAATGCCAGAAATAGGGTCAGTATCAATAGCAGTCCCAATATTATTAAACCATAATATTTCTTCATGCCTTACACCTCTCTTTTCATTCCACACTTCGGACAGAATTTGCCGAGACGTTCAAACACATAGCCACATTTAGTACAACTATTCTTTGCACCAACTACAGGCGTACCACACTCATCACAAAATGAACTTCCTGGAGTAAGCTGTGCCCCACAATTATCACAAAACAGATTAGCTACAGGTTGATTAATACCATCAATTGCTGTATTGAAAGCCGTCCCTATTGTATTACCAACGGCTCCGCCGACACCAGCCATCACTCCTAGCCCGATTCCAGCACTGCTAAAGTTACCAGTTCCTTCATTTGCTGCAAGTTTCTCAGCCACATCAAATCCTCTTTCCTGTTGATAGCTATAGCCTTCAATGCTACGTTTTTGAGCGATACCTTGAGATTCAATTACCATCTTTTGTGATTCGGTCTGTTGATCTATCACTCCTACCTGCTGTCTTATTTTTGCGTCAGCAATATCTGCATATTGCCTATAGTGAAGTTGCTTAAAGTTTTCGTACTGAGGGTCCCCGTCTGGTTTTACAATCCTTGTAACGAAGAATTTTTCGAGACTCAATCCATATTCAGCAAAGTCACCGATAAGTCTCGCTTTGAGTTCATTTGAAAACTCTAATAATTTTTCATCTATTTCGAAGATATTAATTTTATCTTGCTTTAAGGTTTGGGCTATATAAGCTTTAATTCTCGTCATGAGAAATGCTCTGAAATAAGATACTAGTTTTTCTCTGCTCAGATCCTTTTCTGTTCCTACTAGTCTTACAAGAAGCTCTTTTGAATTAGCAACCTTTAAACTCATTTCACCGCCAGCACCTATTGCAATCGGAAATCCATATGTCGGTTCAATATACTGGATTTTGCTATCTGTTCCCCATTGGATTGCCATTTGATCCGACTTATTAATAAAATATACTTCACAATGAAACGCTGAAACTCCACCAGTTGGAATATTAATTATCTTATTTAAAATAGGTATATTCTGAGTTTTAAGAGTATATCTTCCAGACCCAAACAAATCCATTGGTTGCCCATTCATAAAGAAAATTGCTTCCTGCGATTCATGAACTATCAATTGTGAATTTGTATTAAAATCCTCAGCTGGATGCTTCCACACAAATGTACTATTATCGCCTTCATATTTAATAACCTCAGCTATAGCCACTTTCGCCCCTCCTATACCCTTGTGTCAGTTTTGAAAAGCTGTCATTACTCAGTCTAGTTACATTTACAGGACCACCCCAAGTGTAACCATTTTTTACTCCTCCCGAAATTTCCCTTCATCACACATAATCTTACTGAACTAAATATAATATTTCATTAGGTAATTGCGAAACTCACTTCGTGAGTTCGCAATTACCTATTAATTCAATATTATTGTAAAAGATTCTGTGTTATATCCACGTCCACGGAATAAATCCCATCTGGATCCCCATCATAATGACCATATGCTTCCCATTCATTATCTTCATATTCTGATGGCTCAATTATAATATACATAATCCCATTTTCATTCATAGGATTAGATACTTCATATCCAAATTCATTGTATAATGTATATGAAACACTTACTTTATACTCATCTGAATCTCCACTGACTTTATTAATTGCGTATGTTGTGGCATCTAAATCAACATCTGTTAATTTTTTCTCATAGTGAAAGTTTTTACAATTATATAAAGTCTCATACAATACGTGTGGAACTATTTTTTCTTCAATTAAATATTTATCAAGTTCTGTTATTATTTCCTGTTGCTCACTTTGCTCTGAACTCTCACTTGTTTCCGAACTGCTACTCGTCTGTGTATCATCCGTCTTTTTCTCTGATTTTCCACATCCACAAAAAGCCAAACTTGATACCAATACAACTGCAAGCAATTTACTTAATTTACTATATTTTCTCATTTTAAGATTTCCTCCTACTTATCTCTAAAACATAGGCGTTTGCGAAACGCCAAAAGCCGCATAAATACGACTTTTTTTACTACAAAAAACTAAAATCTCCTCACGGTTTGTGATATAATGGAGTTGACAAGAAACCATAAATCACACCCCGAAAGGAGATAGTACTATGATACCACAAAAACAACTCACTTTGACAGATATTTTTGAAGATTGTAAAGAAATTTATAATTCTGACAAACCTCAATTCCTGACTCTGCTCGAAAATCACATTAACCTTGATGAAATTGTCCCGACTTCTTTTTTTCGTCATTACTATGCATCAACAGGTAGAAATCGTAAGTACCCTTTGACAGCCATGCTTTGGGCTTTAATTATCCAGCGCATTTTTTCTATCCCAACAGATTCTCTTTTACTTGTATTTCTAATCATCTCCTCCTAGTATGAATTTTTTTCCTTTTTATTGGGATTAGATTTTGTTTACAGAAGCCATTATACCCCCCAATTGTTTGAATTTTTTTGAACTATTTATAAAACATCAGTACGAAGACACTTACTCCAATCCCTACGATGAACACATCTCCCCTCATCAATAGCTACATTTCCTCTTGCAAATTCTGTTGAGAGGATTTATACTGTTACACAAAAAAAGAAAGGTGCACGTTAGTGCAGCAGGTGTAGAAATGAAGAACTGATAATTTGATTTGAAGTACAAAAATATTATGATTATTATGGCCTTGAAGGTCTGTTTTTGTGTGCCGAATTAGATTATCGTATTCATTTTGTAATCATGTATATGTTTGAGCTCCTTTGCATAATGACATTGAGCCAAAATCAGAGAGAAGAATTGGTTTTACACTGTAAACTGACATGAAATATGATAAAGCTATGTTAAAAGTACGTTTGATCTGCTTCGGAAGGAAGGCAGATTTTTTTTGTCATAAGGAACGGAGGTATATATGTCACAGATACAAGTTAATAATTTGACATTTTCGTATGATGGAAGTCCTGATGAAGTTTTGGAGGACGTTACATTTAACATTGATACAGATTGGAAGTTAGGACTTATTGGCAGAAATGGAAAGGGGAAAACAACGCTTCTTAAACTTTTTATGGGTGAATATGAATATAAAGGAAATATAAGTACCTCGACACGATTTGATTATTTTCCATATCAGGTTTCGGATAGAGACTTAAAAAAAACCACATCGGATCTAATAGAGGTTTGGAAACCGCAGGTAGAGCTTTGGCAGGTGCTTATGCAGATGAATCAGATGAACATGGATCCTGAGTGTTTATACAGAGCCTTTGGGACACTTAGCTTGGGAGAGCGCACAAGAGTGATGCTTTCTGTACTTTTTGCCGATGAAAATGAGTTTCTTTTGATTGATGAACCTACAAACCATCTTGATGATAGTGCCAGAATAATAGTAAAGGATTACCTTGCGAGGAAAAAAGGCTTCATCCTTGTTTCTCATGACAGAGACTTGCTGGATGGAGTATGCGATCATATACTCGTTTTAAACAGAGCGACAGTAGAAGTTCAAGTCGGTAATTTTTCTTCATGGTGGGAAAATAAGCAAAAAGCAGATGCTTATCACCAGGCTGAAAATGAAAAACATCTTAAGGAAATAGGAAAACTCAAATCTGCTGCAGACAGAAGTACCCGCTGGGCAATAAAAAACGAAGGAACGAAGATTGGATTTGACCCCATAAAGGAGCATGACAGGTGCCTTTCCACCAGATCGTATATCGGAGCAAAAACCAAGAAAATGCAAACCAGAGTAAAGGCGTATGAAACAAGAATTGAAAGAGAAATAGAAGAAAAAGAAGGTCTTCTTCAGGATATAGAAAGGATGACAGACCTTAAGATACAGCCTCTTGAATCCCCAAAAGAAGTTCTGGTAAATGCATACGACATGTCCATAAGGTATCCGGATAGCGAGAAGCCATTATTTGATGCGCTTCGGTTTCAGGTACGAAGGGGTGAAAGAGTCCTGCTTCGTGGAGCCAACGGCTGTGGGAAATCCAGTATTTTAAAAGCAATTTTGGGACATGAATCAATGATAATTTCAGGTAAACCGGAAGTATCATCCGGTTTGATAATTTCCTATGTAAATCAAGATACATCGTTTCTTAAGGGAACACCTCGAGCTTTTTGCAAGGAGAGGGAACTAAGTGAAAGCTTATTTTTAGCTGTCTTAAGACAACTCGATTTCCCGAGAGAGCAATTTGTAAAGGATATGGAAGATTATTCCGAAGGACAGAAAAAGAAAGTCTTAATAGCTGCAAGTCTTATAACTCCGGCACATTTATACATATGGGATGAACCCCTTAATTATATAGATGTATTTTCAAGGATGCAGATAGAAAAGCTTATACTAGAGTATAAACCTACTATGCTTCTGGTCGAGCACGATGTAAGATTTCAGGAGAAAATTGCAACTAAGGTGGTTGATGTGTGATTTTGATAGGAAATTAATACTAAGTGGTTTGATATGTAATTCCAGAAGAAAATTGGCTCAAAGGGGATCGTTATGTACTAGACCGGGGGGACGTTATTTTCGTCCCCCGAGCTTTTTTACATTGTCCACTTTTTTACTATTTCTGCAAATCTTGGAAGCAGGAGTGACAGGTATCCATATTTTGAAGTATTGATAATTCCTCTTTTTATAAGCCTGTCACGATAAACGGACATTGAACCGGATTTCATATTAAAAAACCTAAAACCTGATAAGCGAAGGGATTTCCTCCATACATAATCTACTATTGCAGTCAGTTCCTTTGTTGTAAGTGCATTTTTCTCTACTTTGTTTTCAAGATTAAGGTAATCATTAGCACTTGTATCAAACTTGTATTCATATCCCTCAGACTGACCGAAGTATATTAAGCTAACCTTTGCAAAATCTTTGCAAATATCTAACTTTTTAAAAAATTTTTTAAAAAAGTTTTTAAAGGCAAAAAAATCGGGAACTCCGTATGGAGAACCCGACCTTTCGTACTAAATATTCTAAATGAATGTTCTTATTCCTGAATTGTTATATTTCTTCCTCTTTCTTTTGCCTTATATAAGCAATTATCAACTCGTGTAAATACTTTATACTGATCATTTTCACCGGATACCGTAACAACACCCAGGCTAATGGTGAGATGCTTTTTCATGCCTGAAAATTTGTGTTCCTCAACTGTTTTTCTTAGTTTCTCAGCAAAGTCATAAGCCATTTCTTTTGAGAACTGAGGCAAAACCGCAAAGAACTCTTCACCGCCCCATCTTCCTACATGGCATCCCGGCACTGAGCAAATACAATCCTTAAGTATATCCGCTAACTCTTTAAGTACTAAGTCACCTTCTGCGTGTCCGTATTCATCATTCACTGTCTTAAACCAGTCTACGTCTAACATTATAAGGCTCAATTCATCATTGGTTGAAATCGAATATTCTAATGCCTTTTCTATTACTACTCCAATCTTTCTTCTGTTAAACATATTGGTAAGAGAATCGTACTCTGAAAGATATTTGAGTTTATCATTTAATTCAGCAAGATCATCGTAAGCATTCTGCAGCTCTTCAGTGGTAGCGGATACCAAAGTTGTAAGGCGTTTTATAAGAGAGGCCTGACCTTTAAGCACAGAGTCATCTATCTTTAACGGCGGGATAGGTTCTCCCTGTGGTTCTCCCTCTCTCATAGCTATAGATAGTAATGTTATATTGTACTCAAGTACATTTTTTGTCTTAGGATTTCTTTTTACTTCTCCCCATGTATGGAAGCCAGATGTGACGGCAATTTCATTGAATGGTATCATTTCCATATCTACGAAGTTTTCCCAAAAGGCCTTACGAACCGAGCACGAGTACAGTAAAATTGCTTCCGGTTGAAATTTTCGAACCTCATCAATTCTCTCATTTACTTTTCTTACTATAAGAGATGGATTTCCAAAACATAAGTAAATATCCATATCTTCTGTTACATATCCCGCAAGATCTAGAGTGCCATCCGGTTCAACCGTTATAGTATGTCTCAGTAGTTCATCTTCAGGAACCTTTGCTATAAGAGGGAATTCAAACGTATTTTCTGCGAAGTTATCATCTCTGCTTATGTTAAGGTACTTCTCATATATTTCAACGGCAGGTTTGTTGTTTATTGCTATCATGCGACTTTCATCTGCCTTTGTTATGGTAAAGGGTCGTCCGAGTGTCTGCCAACCTACAGACTTATCAACATCTATATGAAAATCTTTTCCGGCGTAATATATAGCAAAAATAGCATTATCTGTAAGACCGTTTTCATTAAATATATAGTGTTCGCCGATTTCCATAGAATGACCGCCGGCGTACCCTCCAAAAACCGTAATATCTTCTCTGCATTTACTTATTTCTTCAAAGATAATACGAGTATTAAATTCGGTTCCCGGCATAATAAGCTCTAATGCTTTAATTTCACTATTATTATTGATTTCGTTGCAAATTACTTTACCGATTTCTAATTCATTTGTTTTTATATCCTCATAGTTTTTTATATAGATATCAGTCGATTCAAAAAGTAAGGCACTTACAAGAATTGATGGTTCCATAAGACGAGCATTGCAAATCTCACCCGCAGATATAGAACCTGCCAGATATGCAGAAGGAAATTCTTTCATTATTTCTCCAGAAAGAGCTTTAAGAACTGTTTCATCGGGAAATGCACTAAATACATGAAATAATATATTCTTATAATTCTTTTTATTAAGTTCATCATTTACTTCTTTAAACTGATGCAAAAAATCCTCGTCTTTTTTATAGTCGATCAATATTTGCTGCATATTAAGTCCCCTCTTTTACATTATTATATTGATAAGTACATAATTCTACATTTCATTATATGATATAAAATAATAATGTCAAATATTTTTATGCCTCACATTCCATATTAGTTTGTATTTCTGAAAATACTTAAGAATTAGATATCCTTAAAGATACAAAATAGTAAAATATACATTGTTTTTTCTCGAAAATATTGTATAAATGAAATATATAATTCATTTTTTTATTTAGGAGGCAAGTCTGATTATGACTATGAGAAGTCATGGGAACAACCAAAGACTACAAGAGCTTACATTGATTATCTTCATTCATTTGGTATCAATACCATCAGAATCCCAGTTGCATGGTCTAATGGTGATATCGATGATGGTAAGCATAATATACGTACCGAGCTTTTTGACAGAGTTGAAGAGGTAGTTAATTATGCACTTGACAACGGTATGTATGTAGTTATTAATGATCACTGGGATAATCAGTGGTGAGGCGGATTTGGTGCCGCAAAGCTTGATGAAAACAAAAACAAAGTTCCTGACGAAGAACTGAGAGCTGATGCATGGGCAAGATATGAAGCATATTGGACTCAGATTGCTACACGCTTTAAAGATTATTCAGATCATCTTATATTTGAATCTGCTAACGAAGAGTTGGGTAATAGAGTAAAGACTCGCTTGCGAGTCTTTACTCTATCCACCATTCAGGCGTTAACTCACCGAGTTTCATAACCTGCCCTTTTGAATAATCAAGCATAATATCGATATCCTTATATTTCCCCGGCATAAGCTGTACCATCAATTCTCTGCACGCTCCACACGGAGCGCCTTTTCCCTCATTTGGCGGAATGCAAAGGACTCTGTCTATTTCATATTCTCCGTTTGTGATCATATTGAAGATTGCATTCCTCTCGGCGCATATTCCAAGAGTTGAGCAAGTATCAATGCAAACTCCGACATAGATTTTACCTGATTTTGACCGTACCGCAGCGGATACTTCCCCTGCCGTAACATAATCTGAGATTTTTACTCCTCCGAGTACAGCCTTCGCTGCATTGTACATATCAATCCATATCTGATCCATTATTTGTATCTCCACTTAAACTATACTGACTTATTACAACATAATTTACTTACAGTTCTCTCAACACATCATTATCAAAGTAATATATGTTTTCCCTTTTATAACCATACTTAGATCCACTAACGCTGATATGCGGCTCAAATGTAAAGAACGAAACATCGCCAATTTTAACGTAATTTCCTTTTTCAATATAAATTCTGTCTTCTTTCTTACGCACGATAGAATGACCAAGATTGCCCATGAAATCAAGGTTAATATATCCCTCTTCACGAATATAATCATTCATCCGGTAATATAACTCTTCAAATGTCATTTCACGGCTTACGATCTCTGTCATCTTATTATGGAGTTTCTTCTCCATCTCAAGTCCTGCACGCCACTCAATGTTTTTGATTTGATCATCTGACTGCGGTACTGCCCCGTCTTGGATAATAATCGTTCTCGCATAGTCTCCCCATGTATCACCAACCTGCGGGCTGAGATCTATCGTGACAATATCATCCGCAGCAATCACACGATCCGATGTGGAATACTCTCTTCCTGAAACGGAAACCGTCGTTTCGTCACCGGCAAAGACAAATGCCCCGATATCCCAGTACCAGAACGAATCCGCTCCAAGTTCGCGCATCTTATCCTCACAGAGCAGGCGTACTTCTTTTAGCAGCATTCCCGGTCTGATTTCTGCTTTGATATATCCGATTGTGTCTTTTGCAATCTTCTGAACTGCCTTATATTCAGCTAATTTCATCTTCCTCAGTCCTTTTCGTAAAATACAATATCCATCCGGTCATTTATATGTTCGACCTTACCGGTTTGGTGATATGCGTTTTCCAGTCTCTTATATTCATCGTCCGTACACACCTGACGGCACATCGGTTCAAAGGTCTTTGTCACTGCAAAGCACTCTTTTATATTGTCACAGGGATACTCGGAGCACTCACCGGCATAACCATTTCCCCGATGATCCTCATGTGTCACCACATTTTCTATAAAAGCATATGGTCTAACATTTCTTGTCAAATTCGGAATGATCACGCACACGCATGATGAAACGATCTTGCCATCCAGTTCGTTGAAAATCAGATGATGATTCGGATCCTGTAAAATCTGCATCCATGTTTCCTTCAGATGTTCATCTTTTTCAGGGATTCTGTTCTCGTGCAGAAACAGATACAATTCAAGTATTGTACCCAGATCACTTTGTACGGCTTCTCTAACCATGTTTTTTCTCCAATCTCATGACATCATAGCAGAGGAAGTCCCCGTTATCCGACTCAATGATGTTATATTCTATTTCCTTGTATCCTCGTTTCAGATAGATCCGCTTGGCCGGAAATGATGCATAAATCTGGACATATTCATACATTTCCAGTATCTTTTTCTCAGCAAAATTCAGCAGTTCATTCCCATACCCCTTATGCTGATATTCAGGTAATACAAACAGACGGGTTATATTATTATCCGAAATCGTTACTGTACCGACTGGCTCTCTGCCCTCGTATAAACCATATACCCTGCCGTCAGAGATATCCGTCACAATATACTCATCCGAATGATGCTCCTGAAAGAACTCCACAGCTCCTGCCGGATAATATCGGGGATATATTGATTTGATTGTGAATCTGGTAATCTTACGAATTGTTTCCAGATCTTCTTTTTTCGCTATAACTATCTCCACTTATTATTCTCTCTTTCGTAGCACTGCCAGAGCCGCATAGTGTTTAACCTCAAAGCGTTCCGGTGCGATTCTATCCATAAGATTCCTGTGTTCTTTGTCCCACTTGCCTAATTCTTCATCTGACAAGGATGCTCCCACTCCCCTGCAAGCCTGCATTCTTCCATGCCATGACTCTTTCGTAAAAGGAATCTTTAAGTCATATTCTTCGTGTTCTTCCATCTCGAAATATTCATAAGTCACATCCGGGATCCATATCGGATGCCTCGTTTCCCCTGCGCCGGACCACTTCGGGCTGTACTTTAGGACAAGTTCCTCACTTGCTCCGGCTATTTTATCCTCAGACGGCAGCCATGCCATATAAAGAACCAGAAGCCTTCCGTCTGGTTTCAAAAGTTTAGCCAGTTTAGGCATGACCTTTTCATGGTCAAAATACCAAAAGCACTGGCAGGCAGTAATGACATCAAAGGTTTCATCCGGTAAATCAATATCCTCTGTGGAAACCGCCTGAAACTCAATATTCATATTCGCAGCATCAGCCAGCATCCTTGCTTGTTCTATCTGCTCCGGAGAAATATCGGTCCCAATCCACTTGGCTCCATATTTGTACATATTACGCGGCAGTACGCCTGTACCCGTTCCGAGATCAAGGACTTGCTGTCCATCTATACAAAGACCTCTGTCTACTATCTTCTTGTAAAACTCATCCGGGTAGATATCTCTGTACTTGGCATATTCCTTTGATGTTTTACCCCAGTCAAATGCTTTTCCGGCATCTATCCTGCTATCCGTTATTATCACTTAATCTTCCCTCCTAGATTATTGTTGCTCATAGTTTATCATAATCTCCGATTTTTTCAAGCATAAACAAAGCCGGCCAACATTACAAATTCGCTTGGTCTTAGCTTCGGAATACTGTTCTTTTCCGATAATTTGCGAAGGGGAACTCCTGGCACTCACTCCTGCCGATATCCTCCCGGACAAAAGCTCAATATCTGCAAAACCTATGTGAAGCTGTAGAGCGAAGAACTGTTCTTGATACCGAAGACGGATAAAAGTAATAGGAAAATATCGATACCTCGTTTTGATTTTACGCGATAGCCTACGGATATGATGACATCAAGATTATAGTATTTTGTTTTGTAGTATCAAACAACTCTGCCATCTGTGCTTGCGTAAGCCACACCGTATCTCCGTCCATAGGGACTGACAACGTTACTTCTTTGTCTTTCGTTTCAAATATTATAATCTCACTTTTCTTCACAAAACACACCTCCCGCACATATTACCTTTTTCCATATTTTTTTGATTCCTTCCACAAACTGTTCGTCTGGCTTAATACCTGATAATAACTTTTCAATTAATCCTGCCAATTCCAATGCCATTTCATCATCTGTATAATACTCAAACAGCTCTCTGATATTCACGCTATGTAAATTATAAAATGTCATTAATGCATCATCCAGAACTTGCAAATGATTTGATCTACATGTAATCGTCTCCACGAAGGTGCCTTTAGCATTTTCACATCTACATTCGATTACCGGTAACTTACCATTTATAAGTGGTTTGTTAAAATCAACTGTATATACTCCTTCCGGATGTTTAGCATATGCCAAATTATAACGCATAACCTGCTGTATATCATAAGAATTAATTGCACGAATGTCTGTATTGTTTGTAAAATCAAAATCAGATTCAGTTAACGCCAATACTTCTCCGACACGAAGTCCACACCAATAGAGTAATTCCAAAGCATAATAATATTTATCACTATCTTTCATGCACTCAATAAACCTCAAATACTCTTCTTTGGTCCAATAATTCATTTCATTTTTCTGTACGACTCCTATCGGCCCAGCTGTTTTAACTGGATTACTAGGTAAGTCATAAAATCGTGTAACATGATTAAATATATCACTTAACTGGGCCTGTATCGTCTTAAGATATGTTCCGGATAAACCGTTTCCATCTTTATTCTGAATCACAAGTAATTTATTTTGCCATTTTAATATATCCAAAGGTTTAATACTGTTCATTGGCATGTCCTTAAAGTACGGAAGAATTTTATATTTAACAATATACTCTTTTGTCCTCCACGTACTCGGCCTTACGCGAGGACGAATGTCACTTTCATAATTCTTATAAAACTCTCCGAATGATTTTGACATATCTTTTTTACAAAATTCTTTAAAATCTTTCTCCCAAGTCAATGCTTCTTCCTCGGTTTTAAATCCCCTCTTCATTTTCTTTCTGGAATTATTTTCAAAATCCCTATAAGAAAAATTTGCATCCCATTTCTGTGTTTTCTGATTAAAATATGCTGGCATAATTATTCCTCCTTTGCAAAAATATGTATCTAAAAACAAATATAACAGAAATGAAATTACTCATTTTACAACCTACAAACCGCCTGGGACTAGTCATCATTTTCGTATCACTAAAATACAAAAAGCCTGCAAACCCTTTAAATACAAGGGTTTGCAGGCAATAATACCTTTTA
>JAEEGL013896458.1_pt1 | contig 16411 bp, 6 predicted proteins | sample 9134231 | NCBI WGS metagenome assembly JAEEGL01 (sample SAMN16246548, study PRJNA631951) | gut metagenome | biome: gut microbiome; feature: rumen; material: fiber-attached | host: Bos | place: Iran: Karaj | collected 2018-10
CTCCGTGTTGTTCCAGGTCTCCCAGAGGAGTTCGGCGGTGACGGCGGCGACGGCTTCCTCGCCGTTGCCCTTGACAGCCTTGAACTTGTACTCGCCGGCTTCCTTGACGATGTAGCAGTTCGCGGTGCCCTTCCGGCCGAGATCCTTCGGACCGACTTCCACGACGGCGGCTTCCTGGGCGATGACGATGGTCTGGACCACCTCTTCGGTACCCGCGCGGACGATGTTCACGATGCCTTCGCGGACGGCGCCGGTCTTGTTGTCATCGAGCTTGAGGGTGATGGCGTAGGCCGTGCTCTTCACGCTGGCGACATGAATCCAGTCGACCTGCGGCAGCACGTCGAAAGCGATGTTGGAAACGGCGTTGGCGACGACCACGGCGTCCTCGCCCGGAGCGAGATAATCGACGGTCGCGCTGTACGGGGTGTCGATGATGCGGATGCCCTCGGCCTCCACGATGACGGTCACGATGGAGGTCAGACCCACCTTGGAATCGGCGAACAGCATCACCATGCCGCTGGCCTTCTCCACGATCGGGGTGACGACGGCCTTGTCGGCGCCGACCTCGACGGAGAACTTGTCGATGTCATAGTAGGCGCCCACGACGGTCGCGGCGGTCTTCGCCGTGACGGTGAAGGGAATCTCGACGGGGCCGGAGCCGGTATAGACGAACTCGGTCCGGTCGATCACCAGCTGGAAGGCCTCGGCGAACGGGATGTTCACCGTGGAGCCGTCCGAGAGGGTGAGGACGACCGCGCTGTCGGTGACGGCGAGGTCCGTGAAGATGCCGTCCTGGAGGGTGGCGCCTTCGCTCTTGACCGGTCCGAGGTTGGTGCGCTGGCCGTCGACCTCCACCCAGAGGTTGCCCTCTTCATCGATGGAGAAGGTGGGCGTCTGGTACACCGGAACCTCCTCGCCGTCCATCTTGATGGCCTGGCCGTCCACGGCCCAGACCAGCTCGCCCGCGCCGTTGCGGATGACTCCCAGGACGGGGGCATACACGTCGGATTTGGGTTTGATTTCGAAGTACACCACCTTCCCGGTCGTGTAGGTGACGGTGACGCCCACGGTCTTACCGGAATCCGGATCGACATATTCTTCCACCTTCTGGACGAATACGCCGTCTCCGATGGCGCTCTGAATGCCCGCGATGGAACCTTCCAGCGCAGTGACACGGTTGTCAAGTTCGGCAAGCTTCTCCAGGATTCCGGAGTGGTCGTCCACCTCCTTGGCGCAACCCAGGACCAGAAGGGCCGCTGCCGCAACTGTCAAAATCTTTTTCATAATCGGGTTATGTTTTTATGTTATTGATTAATTCGAAGTTACACAGCGGACGGCACCGCCCCGGGAACGGATGTTACCCTTGTTGCGCCATTCCGAAGTATTGAAGCCGTAGCCGTTCTCGGTTCCGCTGTCCCATCGGCCGGACCAGACAATGCCATAGTCGTTCACGAGGGAGCCGTCGGTATCGGAGATGCGACCGGTCAGCGGGAAGATCAGGGAGCCGACGGAGAAACTCCCGTTCGCTTCGTTCAGACGGTATGCCGCATCGGAAGCGATGGAATTGCCGCTCCAGAAGATGCAACTCTTGTTGCGGGTAGGAAGCTTGTATCCCGGAGGGCAAGGGTCGTACATGGTCTTGGACGCTTCCAGCCAGAGCTGGGACGGATCGCTGTCGCTCTGCCAGTCCTTGCTCTCCTTGTAGGAAATCACCGTCGGGTGCTGGATGGATTCAGCCACGGTGACGGGGCCCTCCTCGGCGGTAATGGCAGTTCCTGCCACGGCCGCGGGAGCGTCTCCACACAGGCCCGGGAACGGATCCTTCCGGCCCCACTGATACAGCAGGCCGATGGATTCGACCGGGGTAGGCGAATCGATGGTGGCATCCACCAAGGCGCCCAGGTTGCGGCTCATCACCTTCCCGCTGGCGGCGAAGTTGGTTTCCTCCACGTCGGTGATCGGGGTTGCCGGAATCCAGATGTGCCAGCTCCAAAGAACGGACTCGTTGGCATCCAGGACGGCGATAAGGGCGTTGCCGGGCTTCAGCGGATTCGGGGTCTGGAAGCAGACATAATTGGATTCATCGTCGAAGGAGACACCCTTGATGATGCTTCTGGATTCGATCGGATCGGTGTTGCCGGCCGTCTCCCAAAGGATTTCGGCGTGGGTCCCGCCGGAGACCAGGTCTTCCGTATTGCCCTTGTAAGCCTTGAACTTGTATAGGCCGGCTTCGCTGATGACATAGCAGTTAGCCGATTCCAAGTTGTCCACGTTGGTGGCCAGGCCCGGATCGATATCGTCGGCCGCCGGGGTGAGAAGGTCGGTCAGGTCGCCCAGGTCACAGACAGAGCCTGCGCTGAGTTGGAAGGGATCCAGGTCCTTCATGCCCATGATGGCTTCCCCGTCCTTGTAGAAGCGCAGCAGATAGCCACCGGACAGGTTCAGTCCGCCCTGGACAAAGAGCGTATTCATCGTCTGCCCATCAGCCACCAGTTCGCTGCGCATGATGGTGGGGGTGGGGTTCTCCAGATACTGCTTCAGATTGGCCTCCCGGTCGGTAATCTTGACCTGGAAGAGGTCCCCCCCGATGGGGATGTCCTTGCGCGCGGTGAAAGAGTAGCTGTCATAGTCGCCCTTCACCTTGAAGGTGATGACGCCGGACAGGTTCACGAACGTGAAGGTGTCCCCAGCGTTGCAGGCGGCCAGCAACTGCCTGTTCTCCGCCTTGAACGCGCTGTAGAAGAAGCAGTGCTTGAGGTTGTTCGACGCGGAGGCGGGATAAGACGCATAGAGGACGCTGGCACAGTCGTCCCGTCTGTAGGGACGGAGGCCGTCCACCGTCTTCGTGGCCGTCTTCCCGTTTCCGGAGATGTCTTCGGCATCCAGGGTGACGGTGACCTGGTCCTTGGCGAATTCGCCGTGGACCACGATCTGGTCCCCGGCCACCCATTTCGTCTTGATTCCCGTGGGCAGCTCCCCGGCCTCCCCGGCCTGGAAGTCGGGGAGAACGAAGGTGAGCGTGCGGGTTTCGGCGGGTTCCTCGACGGGAACGGCCGGGTCTTCTGTCGGCTTCCCGTTGCAGGCCATAACGGCCGCAACCAGGGTGCAAAGGATCGCAAATCTATCGATTGTCTTCATGATCTCAGTCATTTATAGGTCCTTTGTTCATTCATCCCAGTTCAGCGGAGCGGTGTACTCGTACCATTCGAGGATGGCGCTGCCAGATTTATCGGCTCCGAAGTACATATTGATCTTCGAGCCCCACTTGACCGATCGCAGGAGAGTCTCGCTCGTCTCGAAGGTACCGGCTTCCACACCGTTCACCAAGTAGGTTACCTTGCAGTATTCGGCGCCGCTCGGGTCGAACTTGTAGGTAATCTCGATCGGCTGGGTGAAGTCGACGGCCGTGTAGGCATCGATGCTGGGCTTATTGCCGTCACCGGCGACATTGAAGTCGAAGCTGATCTTGCCATCCACGGGACGGATGTCGAACTTAAGTTCGGCGCTTTCGTCGAAGCAGAACCAGTGTCTGACCCGGAGGCCTTCGGCCGCGGCGGGATCGATCGTGAAGTTGCTCCAACGGAAGGTATAGGTACCGAACGGCATGCTGGCGTTCAGGCGGCCCTGGGCCTTGAACAGGGTACCGACATCCTTGGTGTAAACCGGCGGATTGGCCCACTCCAGATTCCACTTGGCGATTTCATCGTTATCGACGATATGGCGTACGGGCTCGACCTTGAAGGCCTGCTTCACCACGATTTCCTTCTCGACCACCGGATCGTCCGGGTCGGAGGAGACGTTGCGCACGAGGATGCTGCTCTTGCGGATGCCCGTACCTTCGTTCTTGGCAAGCGTGATCGTGATGGTTCCGTTGCCTTCACCAGCAGGTGTGGCGATGGAGAACCAGTCGGCCTCGTCAGCGCCCTTCACGACTTGCCACTTGGCGTTGGCCGTAATGGCCACCGAGGCCGTGGGTTGGTCATAACCGGCCCGGATTTCATCCGCGGCTGGCACCAACTGGACACCGTCCTGGGTGAAATGGACGGTCGCCATGGGGACTTTGTTGCGGTCGAATATGGTGACCTCGGCATATCGGAGTTCGGAGGCGTTCTCTTCCGCCGTCACGGTTACGCTGCCGTTGCCAGTGCCCGTGGCCCCCTCCTTGATGGAAATCCAGTTGCCGGATGTAACCTCGGCGCTCCAGTTCTGGTTGGAGTTCACGTCGAAAGAGATGTCTCCGCCGGCTTTGACGACAGGCTGCTCCAACTGGTCCGCGGGGACGGTGAGGAAGGCGATGCCCTTCTGGTTTACCGTAATGACCTTGCCCACCCAGTCTTCACTCCGGATGGTGATCTTGTCGGTACGGTCGTCCAGGCCCGTGTTGTCGTAGTACTGCACGCGGACATTGGTCTTGGTGCCGCGGCCGACATGGACGGAGTCGGCCGGGGAGGCCTCTCCCTCTTCTTCGCTGATGATACACCAGTCCGGATGCTCGCTGGTAACGGTCCAGATGGCCGAGGAAGTCACCACGATGGTGAAGGCCTTCGCCCCGGTCGCCGCGAGGTTGTACTCGCTCTCGGCCCGGTAGCGAAGATCCACCGCCTGGATCGCCTCCGGCTCCTTCTGGCGGCAGCTCGACAGCCCCCAGAAAAGGGCCGCGGCCGCCAGTATGCAAACTATCTTTTTCATACGCAATTATTCTGTAAGGAAGGTTACGTCACAACGCTTGACGACATACCAGGAATCGGCCGTCGCGGCGGAGTGGAAGCCGAAGAACGTCTTGCCGACGACGTCGTTGCCGTAGAACGGATTCTGGCAGGTCGCCTGAGAGCGCGGAGCGTCTTCGTTGTTGTAAACGAATGTCATATCCAAAAGCGACGGATTCTCCGCATTGGGGGCGAGGGTCATCTTATAACCCGTCATGGCGTTGAACTCGGCCTCCGAGAGGTTATAACTGGAACTCATGTAACTGGTTCCCTCCGCATTCATGGACTTGCCACCGGCCACGTTTCCTTCTGCGCGAAGGCGGGTCTTTCCGACGACGCACCAGTTGTAAAGCTGTGCGCCCCAACCGTCTCCGGAGGTATGGTTCTCGAACCACAGGTTTCCCGACGCGGCAAAACTGACATCGCCCAGCGTGATATCCACGGTGCCATAACGCATGCCGTCCTTGAGGACGACGCGGGATGTGGCGTCGCCGATGAGTTTCACGCTGCCATCGTCCTGGATCACATAGTTCCCTTCAAATTCAAACGCGCAGGACTGGGTCATTTCCACGCTGGCCTCCGCACCGTTGGGGCCTTTGATCGTAACAATGCCCTTCTTGGCGACAAACTTGTTGTTGAAAGGGACCGTCAACATGAAATGGGAGTCGTCCGTCTTTTTCACGGTCCAGCCGTCCATGTCGGTGGAGGGCTCCCAGGCAAGCGAGGAGTTCACCTCCAGGGTAATCTCCTGGCCATGGTAATCCACTTCCGTAGAGGCGGGGGCGACGATCTCGAAAACAGCGCCGCTCTGGCTCACCTCGAAGGTCTTTTCAACACCGCCGACCGTCACCTTGACGGTGGCGTTCCGCTCCATACCATCGTTGGGCGCGGCCGTGACCTTGATGTCCAGGGAGGAGCCGTCGCCGACACCGCTTTCCTTGTCGAAGGTAATCCAGTCCTTGTCGCAGTTCACTTCCCAAGGAAGGTCTGTGCGGAGTTTCAGGGTCTTGGTCTCTCCGGCGCCGGAGAAAGGACCGCTGATCTCGGACAGTTCGAACTTGCCCTTCTGGGTCACTTCGAAACTTTCCTCCTCGACACCGGCCGTTACCGTAACGGTCGCCACGCGCTCCAACACGTCGCTCGGGGCGGCGGTGGCAATGATGGTGAGGGTGCGGCCATCCGGATCAGGCTCGCCGGATTCACGGTTAAAGGAGAGCCAGCCTTCGCTGGAACGGACCTCCCAGGCCACGTTGGTCTGGATCGTGAAGGTCAGGGGACCGCCGGTGGCGGCATAGTCCTGGACGACAGGCGTGACGAACAGCCTGCCCTGGCGGGACTGAGTGATTTGAATCGTGACCGGAAGGCCCACCTTGTCTCCCTTCAAGGTGAGGGTGGCCGTGCGGTCCTCTCTCGCCGTATTGGGCTCAAAACTGACCACCACGTCGGAAATCAGGGCCCCGGCCGACGAGGAAGACGGCGTCACGGTGCACCAGTCGGCGCCGCTGGAGCGGGTGATGGCCCAGGGCGTATTGGAACTCACGTTGAAGGTTACGGTTCCTGGGTTGGTCGCCGCAACGGTATAGGAGGGCAATGCATCGCAAACCATCCGGATGGAAGCTGCCGCCTTTTCAGGAGTCATCTGCGTGTCGATCTCGAACTGCTGGCAGGAAGCCGCAAGGCCGAGGACGCCCAAACAAGCAATGGTTTTGATTATCGTTTTCATATGATTGTTGTTTATTTTCATGGGTTGGTCTACCATCCGGTATTCTGGGTGAGGTTGGGATTGCTGAAGGTTTCCGAATGGGGGATGGGATAGAGGTTCATCCGGGAACTCCAATTGCGGGTTTCCACAACCTTGCGGCTGTAGGTGAACTGGCTGCCGGACTTGACGATCTCCACGCCGTCGATCTGGCCCTGCGTCGCCTGGCCGACATCCCAGCGACGGATGTCCCAGAAGCGGTGGTCTTCGAACGCGAACTCTACACGCCATTCGCGGCGCACAGCTTCGCGGAAGTCGGCCGACGTGGAGACGGACACGGCCGGCATCCCCGCATTGGCGCGAATCTCATTCAGGACCTCCAGTGCACTGACGTTGAAGTTCCCCTCCGTAGCCGTGGGGCTGCCCAGGTACTCGTTGAGGGCTTCAGCGTAACTCAGGAGCGCCTCCGCATAGCGGTAGACAATCCACTGGTGCCGGGCCTGTTTCTGGGCTTCCGGGGTGAAGTCCACGTCCTCGATGAGGTAGCGGCGGAGGTAGTATCCCGTCACGGTTCCCAGGTCGCTGCGGGTGGCGGAATAGTCCCGTCCGCCCACGAAGGTCTCGATGGTGGAACCCTTGAACGCCATGCCGTTAGCCAGGATTGCCCGAGCGAAGCGGGGATCGCGGTTTTCGTACGGCTTGGTGACGTCGAACTCGGGGTCGTTGGTCATCCATCCGTTGGCGCCCAGGATGATGTCGTAGCCGTTGATGGTCTGGAAGGCATCCACCAGGTTCTGCGTCGGATAGGTCCCGGCCATGGAAGTACGGTCGCCATAGGTGAAGCGGACCGGGAAGTTGTACCGTTCGAAACTCTGGCTTTCGGAACGGCAGATGGCCATGATCACCTCGGGCGACAAATAGTTGTTGGCCTTCTCGAGGGGGTCCAATTTATAGTAGTTCATGTCCATGATGGCCTTGGCCGCCGCAGCGGCCTTCTGCCACTTGGTCCGGTCGCCGGCAGGGTTGTGTAGCGGGGAGGCCGCATACAGGAGGGCCTTCGCTTTCACGGCCAGGGCGAAGCCCTTGGTCACGCGGCCGATTTCGTCGTCCAGCATGCCCACAAAGGTGTTGGGCAGATGCTCGGCGGCCTCGTCACACTCGGCAACGATGAAATCGATCACCTCGTTGAAAGGTGTCTTCTCAATGGCGTTGGCCTCCTCGGCGGTGAGTTTCACGAGCGGCATGGGGATGTCCCCGTAACGGCGGGCAAGCTCGAAGAAATAGTAGGCGCGGAGGACCCGGGCTTCGTACGGGAAGCAGGCCAGGTGCTCCATCTGCTGGTTATACTTGGAGGTATATCTGAAGATGGACAGGTTCTCCTTCACTTTTTCCTGGATGTCTTTGGTCTCGTCGTCCCACACCAAGTCCAGGAAGTCGTTGGCCGCGCGGACGCCGCCATACAGTTCCCACTTGGTGTCCACGGTGGAGATGGCGCTCCAATTGCCGTTGGTGAAACGCTGGACGGAGGCTTCCGGATCGGCGTATTCGGCGTCGTCGGAGCCGCAGTCACGGAGCGCACTGGACACATCGGCGATATCCTTGCCCGGCATGTATCCATAGACGTTGGTGAGCAGCCGGTTGATATTGCCGTAATCGGTAATCATGTCCTCGCGGGTGTAGTCGGCGGACGTTTCGTCAAAATCCAGGACGTTGCACCCTGCACAGAGGATTGCCATCGATAATATGCTGAATATCTTTTTCATGTCTTTCGCGCTTTAGGGTTTGACAATGCACACGGCGACACGGTTGGATTCCGGCGAGGCGGAGGCGTCACGGTCGCCGCCCACGCTGCCGATCTCGATGCGACTGCGGGGGATGCCTGCATCCTGCAGCATCTTCGCGACGACGGAGGCGCGCTCGGCGGAAAGCCGGCGGTTGATATCGTCCGTACCGGTACCGGAGTCGGCAAAACCGGTAATCTGGATCTTGGTATCAGGGTTCTCCTTCATGATCTGGCACAGCTGGCCGAGCTTGAAGGCCTCTTCCGGACGGATCTCGGACTTGCCGATGAGGAAGAAGATGTCGTCATCATACTTGCCGGTGAACGGCGCGGCGGGTTTCTCCACCACCTTTTCCACGATCTTTTCGACCGGGACTTCCTTGATGACTTCCTTCTCCACGATCCGCTCGACTATCTTCTCGACGGGAGCGGCCTCTACCACCTTGGGAGCCTTCGGGGTCTTGGCCCGCTTGGCGACGCCACCTTCACCGAAGGTCATCCGGATGCCGGCCCAAATGGTCCGCAGGGACGGATAGTAGGCGCCCAGCTGCTCGGGATCGGCGAAGCGGATATTGTCCAGGCTGAAGAGGTTCGTGCCCATCACGTAAACCGTGGTCTCACACAGGCGCATCACGCTCTTCGGAATGGTGTACGAGACGCCTGCGTTGCGCAGTTTGATGAAGGATCCGTCACGGTACCACAGCGAGTTCGCCTGGTAGTTGTTCGGGTTCTCCTGCGTGGTGAGGCGCGGCATGGTGGCGTATTGCTCGCGGCCCGGCGCCCAGGTGACCTCCCGGTTCAGGAAGGTGTTGGAGATGGTTCCGTTGGTCACGAGCGGCTGGTACAGCGGAGAATCCAGGAGGTCGATGGTGACACCCGTCACACCCTGGAAATCCGCATAGACCCTGAGGCCCCGCCAGCCGGCGTGCAGGCCGAAGCCGAACTGGAAGAGCGGCGTCGAGGAGCCGAACATTTTCACGCGGTCCTGCTTGTCGATGACTCCGTCTCCGTTCTGGTCCAGGTACTTCAGGTCACCGGGGCGGACCTCGCCGAAGGTCTGCTTCGGGCTGTTGTTAATCTCCATCTGGTTCTGGAAGATACCGATGACCTCCAGGCCGTAGCGCTGTCCCACCGGGTTGCCTTTGTGGTACAGATAGTCGTACTGCTGGAAGGCCTGGCCGTCGTCGATGACCTTGGTCCACAGCCAACCGCCGTTGGCGTACACACCGTAATCGAAATCACCACGCTGCTCGTCCCATGCGAGAGCCAAGTCGACGCCCTTGTAGGACTGCTTGCCCAAGCTCTGCTCGTTCAGGTCCAGACCGATGACCTCCGACACGTTGGACGGGGAGATCAGGATGTTGTCGCGTCTCTCCAGGAAGCCTTCGGCATTGATGCCGAGACGCTTGTCGAAAAGTCTGATCTCCGTTCCCAGGGTCGTTTTCGTGGAACGTTCCGGAGCCAGCGTGGCAGCCGCCATGCTGCTCTCCGTCCGTCCGCTCGAGGACGAACCTCCGTTGGGGCCGAAATACCAGCTCTTGCCGCTCACGTAGTTCTGGCGCCAGAGTTCGTGTTCCATGTCCTCGTCCGAACCGGCGAGGCCGGCCGAAGCGTAAGCCTTGACATACGGATCTCCGGGAAGGAGGACGCCGGCTATGTTCAGGGCCGGATAGAAATGGAATCGCTTACCCTTGGGCATGTATGCGCTGCCGGAATAGTTCAGGACGGCATCGGCAAACAAGCGCCCGTTCCAGTTGTAACTGACACTCCCCAGGTATTCCTGGGTCTTGGAGGACTCGTTGCGGCCGCTCAGGATCCAGGCGCGCTGGCGGTAAGCCGCATGGGCCTCGATATGGTTTTCGTCGAAATCCCTGGCCCAGTTGAGACGGCCCTGGAGTTCGAACTTCATCTGCAGGCTGGAGAACCAGTGACTGAAATCCACCACCTTGGAATCCACGCCATAGTACTTCTGCTCGCTCAGGATGTAGGACTGATCCCCCCGAGAGGCAATGGTGCTGAGCAGTTCGGAGTAGCGGAATTCCTTGGAGGCGTCCTCAGACAGCCGGCCGATATAGTCAAAGCCGATGCGAGCATCCGCCGAGAGACCCTCCACCAGCATCCCCAGATCCTGGCGCAGGAACATGTCGGCCAGCACCTTGGTCTGCGAATACTGCTTCTGGCCCACCTCCTGCATCTGGGCCACCGGGTTGACGGCGCCGTACAGGGAGGTCCCGCCATACACGCCGTCGGCCTGCTTCACGGGGAAGGCGGCGGAAGGCAGAGAGTACAGGGTTTTCTCAATCCGGCCGGAGTAGTTCCCCTTGTTGAATTCTCCCAGGCGGGCCATCACGCCCACCTTCATCGCCGTGGTCTCGGTGATGTTCACGTCCACATTGGCCCGGATACCCAGGCGGTTGTCGTAGTGGTTGGCGTTGTACCGGTCGTCGGCGGTGGCTTTCTTATAGAGGAAATCCTCCTTCAAGTAATCCACGGCGGCGAAGTAACGGAAATTCTTGTTGCCGCCCTGGAATGTGAACTGGGCGCGATGATTGTCTCCGTGGTCACGGAACACTTCGTTCCACCAGTCCACGTTCGGATAGGCATAAGGATACTGTCCGCTGTACAGGGCGAGGAGTTCCGCGTCGTTGTACTTGGCCGGCAGGCCGTCCAGAGAACGGGCCTCATTCACCAGGAAGCCGTACGTGTAGGCGTCGGAGAATTCCGGGTTGCGGAACGGCATCTGGAAACCGTACTGGTACCTGGCCGTCACCTTCAGGGGAGAATCCTTGCCGCGCTTGGTGGTGATGTTCACCACGCCGTTGGCGCCTTTCACCCCATACAGGGCGGCGGCCGCCGCATCCTTGAGGACGGAGATGGATTCGATTTCGGCACCTATCAGGTCGTCCACCTCGCGGGGAAGGCCGTCCACCAGGACCAGCGGACTGTGGCCGTGCAGGCGCAGGGCGAGTTTGAGCCGGGACTGGTTGGAATCATAGACGCTGGACCCCGTTTTGACCAGGAGTCCGGAGAACTGCCCGTAGAGGGCGTTGGAAATGTCCGTTTCGGGGCTCTTGTCGAAAAGGCGGCTGCCGGCGGACGGGTTGATGTTGGCCCGGATCCCGAAAGGATTGCCCAGCGAGATGGAATCCAGCATCGACGTCATTTCCTGGGCATACGCCGCGGAGCCGATGAGCAGAAGCGGTAGGATGATATATGTATAGAGTCTTTTCATCTTCGGGTACATTTTAGGTTTACCATCCCGGATTCTGAGTCATCCCGTAGCCCTTGTTGATTTCCACGGTAGGGATCGGGGCGAGATACCACTTGGTATCAAAGTCGTTATACCATTTGCGGGGAGGATAGGCATCACCGGTCTTGAAGGTGAAGTCGTCGGCGTTGGTCTGCTTGTTCCCGTGGGGAATGAGTTTCTTCAACGGCGTGGTGAACGCCTCGGTCAGGCCCCAGCGGACCATGTCGAACCAGCGGACCTCCTCGAAACCGAACTCCAGTTCGCGCTCGAGGATGAGGGCCTTGCGGAACTCTTCTTTCGTAAGGCCTTCGGGAAGGCCGGGCAGGCCCACGCGCTCGCGCACGGCATTCGCCCAAGTATAAGCCTTGTCGGAAGGTCCGTCGTCGGCTTCATTATAGGCCTCGGCGCAGTTCAGGAGCACTTCCGCAAAGCGCATCATGCACCAGTGCGGCGGATTGCTCCGGTCGGCCTCCTGCTGGAGCACGAATTTCATCATCAGGAAACCGGTGCAGCCGTCCTGGACGTTCGGGCTCTTGGCGTTGTCATAGGTAGGACCAACGACCCCGTTCTTCCAAACATCGCCGGGAACGCAGAGGTTCTCATACAGACGCGGGTCGCGGGTCTCCATGAAGAAGGATGAGCCCACCTTGAGGTCTCCCTCGGGATCCCTCCTGAAAAAGGGCTTTTCGGGCCAGCTTTCGGGATGCTCCCAGTCGAAGTCCTCCGGGAACGGCGTGCCGTCGGCCCAGGGGAACTTGTTCGCCCAGTTCAGGGAACCGCCGCTGCCGTAGTCGTCCTGCACGTCGATGTGTTTGCTGTTGTAGGAGCCGCTGTTCGATTTGCGGATGGAAATGATCGATTCCGAACTGCCGCGGTCGAAATAACCGCTGCGGTAGGCCAGCCGGTAGGCTCTCGGGGTGATGACGCCCGTGACGGGGTCCGGCGTCGCCTGCACCAGGGCGTAATGGCCGTTTGCCAACTGCTGACGCATGAACTCATCGGCAGCGGCCTTGGCGGCCTGCCAGCGGGCGGGATCGTAGTTGCCGTAGCAGGAATACTCGTCAGCCTGCGGATGCCACTTCGTGTCGGAATTGAACGTGGGGGAAGCCGCAAAGCACAGGATCCGGAGTTTGAGGCCAAGGGCGGCAGCGCGGGTCAGGCGTCCGTCTTCGTTGGCGCTCACGAACCAGGGCAGGTCCGGCGCGGCTTCGTCGCAGAGTTTCACGATATAATCCACCGTCTCCGCAAAAGTATTGCGAGGAAACACCATCTCGTCCGACATGGTGATGGCGTGGTCCAGGATGGGAACGCCGCCCACATAGCGCAGCATGTTGGCGTAGGAGATGGCCATGCACATCTTGGCTTCGGCCTTCTTCTGGGCCAGCAGGGTCGGATCGGCACCCGGGATACGGTCCGCGTTCTCCAGGAATATCAGGGCGTAACGGATGGCGTAATAGTCCTTTTCGCTGCCGAAGCGATAGGCTTCGCCGCCCTGGTAGGCGCCGGTAAGATTGGCGCTCAGTCCGCCGGAGTAATAGAGGTTGTTCGGACCGTCATCGTCGGAGTGCTTATTGCTGATGAAATGGTCTGTGATGGACTCGAGGAAATCGCCGCCCATCTTGGAATCGAAGGAGGACACCAACCCGTAGGGGAGGTAATAGTAGGCATTGGACAGCACTTTGTCGGCATCCTTGATGGAGGCGAAGAGGGTGTCGATGGTGGCGCCGGAGGTTTCCGGGGCCTTCGACAAGCCAGCGTCACCGAGTTTGAGACTCTCACAAGCGACCAATCCCGCGCCAAGCAGGGCAATTGTCAATATTTGATATATCTTTTTCATGGTTCGCCCGGTTTAGAAAGTGATGTTGACTGCCAGGTTATAGGTCTTGACCAGCGGATACTGGCCGTCAGAATCGTTGGCCTTCGCCTCCGGATCCTGCAGGGTCATCTTGGAGAAGGTGAGCAGGTTGTAGCCCGTGAACATCAGGCCGAAGGAGCCGATGCCCAATTTCTTCAAGAATTTTGTCTGTGAGAAGGTGTAGCCGAAACTGGCGCTCTTCAGGCGGAGATAGGACGCATCCACGGTCCAGAGGGTGGAATTCATGGAGTTCCAGGGGTAGTTGGTCTTGGTGAAGCGCGGAAGGGTGCCGTCTTCCCGGCCGGGAGCCCAATCGTTGTCATTGGGTATCCAGCAGTTCTCGGCGAAGTAGCTGAGCAGGCCGCGGTGGCCGGAATTGGTGAACGGAATCCGGTAGTCGTCGTTCCACACGCGGCTCACGTTGGAGGCCGCCACCCAGTTCAACGCCAGGTTGAATCCCTTGTAACCGAACTTCCAGTTGGAACCGAACACGTATTCCGGACGGTTGGGATAACCGTCGATCATCATGTCGTCACCATCGATGACCATGTCTCCGTTCAAATCCTTGTACATGGCATCGCCGGGATAGACGGTGGTACCGGGCTGCGGGAGATCCGGATTCAGGCGCTGCACACCGTTTTCGTCGATATAGAAGTCGGTCTTCTGGTACAGGCGCTCGAACTGGTACAGGGAATACCGGCCCGTGGAGCCGCCCGTCTGGCGCTGGTATTCGTAATTGGGCTCCACCTCGTCCATATTGATGATCTTATTCCGGGCGAAAGTGACGTTGGCTCCGATGTCATAAGTGAAACTGCCGATATGGTCTTTCCAACTCAGTTCCATCTCATAACCGTGGTTGTCCACGATACCCTTGTTCATGTTCGGGGCCGTAAAGGCCTTGATGTTGGGCAGGGACGTCGGGGAGATGAGGATGCCGGTGCGGTGCTCCCAGAAGAGGTCTCCCGAGAAATGCAGCCGGAAGTTCAACAGGTCGAGGTCAAGGCCCGCATTAGTCTTCAGGGCGGTTTCCCAAGTCACAGCCTCGTTACCGGGAGTTCCCATTTCATAACGCGGGACACCATCGCTGTTGCTCACGCCGAAATAGTAGGAACCCGCTTCGTTCCAGACGCCTTCCATATACATGAAACGGGCGCTGGATCCCTGGTCGCTGCCCACCTTTCCCGCAGAGGCCCTGAGTTTGAGGAAGTCAATCCAGGAAACCTTCTTCATGAATTTCTCCTGGCTCACCACGTAGCCCAGGGAAACGGACGGGAAGAAACCGTAGCGGGTCTTTCCCGGAGCGAAGTTCTCTGAGCCGTTGTAGCCGGCGGAAAGGTCGATGAGGTATTTGTCTGCGTAGCCGTACGTGAGGCGGCCCACCCAACCCACATATCCGCGGGGTAGCCACTCGAACTTGCTGGGATAGTAGTCGCGGGACTGGTTGTACAGCAGCAGAGCACTCACGGCATGTTTACGGGCGAACTTCCGGCTGTAGTCGATGCGGCCTTCCAAATACCAGCTTTTGTCGTCGCTGGTGCTTTCGCTGTAGCTGAGGGTCGGGGCCGAATACGTCACGTCATAGACGTATGTCTTGTCGAAGTCGGGATCGGACATGTTTCCACCGGTTTCGGCCCAGGTCTTATACTCGATCTTCTGGCTGTAACCGCCGTTGTTTCCCGTACGCTTCTTGGTGAGCGCCATGGAGGTATCGTAACTGCCCTTGACGGCCACGCTGAGACCCTGGGTAATGAAATCCAGGTGCTGAGTGATGGTCATATCCATGCCCAGGGTGGTCTTGTACTTGTTCTGGTAGCCTCTCCAATAGTAGTATTCCCAACCGTTCCACTTGGTCAGGCCGGAAGGCAACGCATTCGTGGAGACCGTCGTCTTCGGGATGTCGTTCACCGCACCCGGGCTGCCCGTCGGATGCGACCACAGCATGGAGCGCATCCAGATGTTGTCGGCATCGGAAATAGGTTCCCGGGTATCGCCGATCACGCCGCTGATGTTGAACTTCATATCCGTGCTCTTGGTGAGTTTGAAGTCCAGGTTCGCGCGGTAGTTGTACCGGTTGTAGGAGAAGTTGTTGTTGTACGGCAGGCCGGGCATCTGCTTCAGGAGGCCGTTCTGGAACATATAGCCCATCGACACGAAGTACCGGACCGTGTCCGATCCGCCGGAGATGTTGATGTTGTTCTTGGTCTGCATGAAGGCCTTGCGGAACATCAGCTCCGTCCACTGTGTGTTCGGGAACATCAGCGGGTCGCTGCCGGTCCGGTAAGCCTCGATCGCCTCAGGGGTGAAGTACAGGTTGGCCTCCGTCTTCCCATCGTTCTGCTGGTACACATTGTAGTACCGCGCGTAATCGTAACTGCTCGCCTGGCGGATGTAGGACATGGGGACCTGGATACCCGTGATGGAACTCACGGTGATCTTCGGCTTGCCCGCATCACCGCGTTTGGTCGTGACGATGATGACACCGTTCGCACCTCGCACGCCGAACACGGCGGTGGAGGCGGCGTCCTTCAGGATGGACAGGCTCTCGATTTCGTTCGGGTCGACGGTGTTCAAGGGACGCTCCACGCCATCCACCAGGATGAGCGGAGTGGAATTGGCGTCGCTGAGCGAAGACGCGCCGCGAATGTAGATTTGGGCATAGTCTTCACCCGGCTGTCCGGATTCCTGCACCGTCGCGACGCCCGGCATCTGGCCGGCCAGCACGTTGGTCACGTCAGCCACCGGCGCCTTCACGAGGGCTTTGTTGTCGATGGAGGTCAACGCGCCCGTAACCGTCGCCTTGGTCTGGGTGCCGTACGCGACCACGACCGTGGCGTCCAGGGTTTGGGTGTCGTCCCGGAGCACGATCGTGAACGTGCGCTGCTTGCCTACCGTCACCGTTTCGGTGACGTAGCCCAGGGCCGAAACCTCCAGCACAGCAGTCTCACCGGGGACGACAAGCTCGAAGTTGCCATCCGCATCGGCAGCCACACCGGTGGTCGTCCCCCTCAGGGTGACGCCAGCTCCGATTACCGGCAGTCCGTCCGCGTCCACGACATTACCCTTGACGGTAATTCCCCTGTTCTGGGCGAGGGCACCGGGGCCCCACAGTCCGAACAGAAGA
>JAEEGL015865268.1_pt1 | contig 16411 bp, 12 predicted proteins | sample 9134231 | NCBI WGS metagenome assembly JAEEGL01 (sample SAMN16246548, study PRJNA631951) | gut metagenome | biome: gut microbiome; feature: rumen; material: fiber-attached | host: Bos | place: Iran: Karaj | collected 2018-10
CTTCCCGGTTACCCCGGTCAGATACTGCGGCAGGGGCGGCCTCAGCATTGAAAGTGTCACTGCCGTCCGGATCCGATGATTTATGCTTTTTATCAGCCTCTGTTTCTCTCATTCCCTGTCCCTGTACCAGTCGTTCTTAAGGATGCCGGCCGGGCTTCCCGGACCGCTTTCTATCGTAGAATCCCGTCCGGCGGAAAGGTCTTCGTAAAGCCTTATCACATTCTTCGCCGCGGTCATCTCGTTCCATTCGGTGTCCATTAAACGGTACGCATTTTCTCCGTATTTCGTTACCAGGGAAGGCTCCTTAAGAAGCTTTTCCAGCTGCCTTACCAGGCTTTCAAGCCTTCCGCTTTCGTATAGAAGCCCGGTCTCTTCGTGCCTTACCAGCCAGGGCGCAGCTCCCGGCGCGTGGCTTACCACACAGGCACAGCCGGCATTTAAGGCTTCATATATGACCGAGCCCCAGCCCTCAAGGAAGTTTGAGCTCATCACATAGATCTTCGCATCCGCCATCCTCTCCCTGGCCTCGGCCGGAGGGAGAAAATCCCTGAACTCCGTAATATCGTCAAGTCCAAAGCTTTTGCAGAGCTGTTCCGTCTTTGCCCTCTCTCCTCCTTCTCCTATGAAACGAAGCCGAAAGTCATAACCCCTGCTCCTTAATTCCCGGGCCGCTCTTATAACAAGGGTAGGGCCCTTAAGCTTAAGCATCCTTCCCTCCCACAGGATGGTGGGGATATCCCTGTCCCCGTAGTCCCTGAGGGCGGCCTCTTCCTTCCTCTCAAACAGGCTTTTTGTGTCATAGACAAGGTGCTTCGGAAAATAGCCGAATTTATATATCTTTCCGGGATAGCTGTCAAACATCTTTTTGTAATCCCAGGCCGTATAGGCGCTGGCAGCAAGGATGCAGATATTCTTTTTCCTGTTTCTTACGTGAAGATGTATATACTTAGCGGTAAGCCTCGGTATGAAGAATTTGATGAATCCCTCCTTTAGGGGGCGCTCCGAATAGCGAAAGATCCACCTGTCAAGCTCAAGCCTTTCCTCTATAAAACTCTCGGGGGCCGTTCCCATGACCACCAGGTCGCTTGAGCGGGAAAGCTCAAGAGCCTTTTTCCGGTTTTCCTCACTTTCGTAGGTCCTTAAGATATAGGGCTCTGTCTTTTCCCCCCAGCCCATGTCTGAGCGGAATCCCTCCATCGGCTCGGTCTCCACGAAAGTAAAGCCCTCCCCCAGCATCCCGTACCAGGTATCGCAGAGAGCCTTCTGATGATGATTAAAATAATTGGAAAAAAAAGTCAGTGTTTTGAATCCCATTTACATCCCTTACCCTCACCCTATGATGAGCTTTGCAAGCTCCACCCCGAAGCACTCGAAAAAATAAAGGGGGGAATAGCCGTTTTCCCTGTAGATCCGGTATTTGATCCCGCATCTTTCAAGGGCTTTTCCCACATTCCTTTCGTGGCTGACCCCGTTCATCCTGAAGTTGGCGATCACCCTGTTTACCGTCTCGGTATGGACTCCCGCCCTCCTTAGCCTCAGTATCAGATCATAGTCGTCGTGAAGGGTTTCGTTCCGGTATTTATATTTTTCGTAAAGCTTTCTTGTGATAAAGGTGGTGGGGTGGTTCCAGTCCCGGGAGGTCTGGTATTTCCTGTTCCTTGCCTTTTTTATAAAGCTTCCGCCGCCGGGAAGGATCATCCGAAGGTCTGCGTAAAACAGATCAAACCCCGTCTTTTCGTAGCACTCCGCCACCGTTTCAAGGGCATCCCTTTCGTACCAGTCATCGGAATTTATAAGGCCTATAAGATCACCTTCGGCAAGCCCGATACCCTTATTCATCGCGTCGTAGATCCCGTCGTCCTTTTGGGAGACTATGGTGTATCTTATGCCCTTATCCGCAAAGGCCTGCCTGTAGGACTCTGCGATTTCGAGGGTTGCATCCGTCGACAGCCCGTCCTCAATGATATATTCAAAGGGAGGATAAGTCTGGTCAAGCACCGACTCTATGGTACGGGCTATGGTTTCCGCGCTGTTATAGCATACCGTAACTATGCTGATATCTGCGCCGATCTGTTCACAGATCGTGCGCTTAGGCATGATCCTTGGATCACGCCGATCCGGTCGCTTTTCAGACCGGATCATTTCCTCTGTCCCGGTCTCATTCTTTGTCTTCATTAAAGGCCTCCGTGGAATCCTCCGCCTTAAACAGCACCATTACGGTCTGGAACAGTATCTGCACATCCTTAAGAAGGCTGTAGTTTTCAATATACATAAGGTCTAACATCAGCTTATCCCGCGAGCCCGTATTGTATTTCCCGTAGATCTGGGCATAGCCCGTAAGCCCCGCCTTCATCCTGAGCCTGTACACAAACTCCGGCAGCTCCTTCGTATATTCCTCCACGTTCCTGAGCATCTCCGGCCTCGGGCCCACCAGGGACATATCGCCCTTTAAGATATTGATAAACTGCGGAAGCTCGTCTATCCTGTATTTTCTTAAGAACCGTCCGGGCTTTGTGATCCTGTCGTCATCCCGGGTAACGGAACGGTTGCCGCTGTTCTCCTTCATGGTCCTGAACTTGTAGATCTCAAATACCCTCCCGTGGACAGTTGCCCTTTCCTGCTTAAAAAAAACGCTCCCCCCGTCGAAACGTTTTATCATCACGGCGGAGATTATCAGAAGAGGACTTAACAGGATCAGGGCAAGGATAGAGATGATAATGTCCGAGATCCGCTTTATTATCCTCTCTTCAAAACTGATCAGGTGGAAATCCGAAGCAAAAAATGAGATGTCATCAACGATCACCGGCCTGGAATGCTGCTCCACTATGTCCGGGATGGCGGGATTGAAATATACGTTCTTCAGATTCTTATAGGCAAAGTTGACTATCTCCTGCCTGTTCTGCACAGGGACATCGTACATGATGATGGTATCTGCCTTTACAAGCTCCTCAAACAGCCCTTCGTCCCTGTAGGATACCGTACCTGTCACAACATAGCGTTTTCCGAAATCATTCAGAGCCTTCTCTACCTTTTTCGCGCTGTTCTCGGTGACTATGATGCATTTTTCCTTGTCATGTATCCAGAAATAGAAGCTGTTTCCGAGCCATACGAAGAACTTTATGAGGCAGAACTGAAGGATGAAGGTGATAAAGAGGATGCCCACATTCTCCGGCGTGAACCTTTCATTGTTTGCCTCATTTGTCTTCATTATCGTAAGCTCGAAATAGGTAACAAGATCGGTAAGAAGGGTGGCAAGGGTAAGGGAGAAAACGGTCTGCTTCTCCTTGCGTCTGCCAACGTCAAACCTCCCGTAAATACAGGAGAGGAGAAAAAGGAAGATCACATAGGTGGAAAGAGTGACGGCCGCCGTCCTCGAGATATCCGTGATCTCGGGATTGTCTATGGAAAACAGCAGAAAAAAAGCCGCCATGCATGAAGCATACATCAAAAAGCCCATGAGGATCAGTATGCTGTTTTCGAACCTTTTAAGGAGCTCCCGCATCTAGATACCCTCGTAAACCTCTTCGATATATTCCATGAATCTGATATCCTTATCATACCTGGCGCCCTGATTTACGCACTGGGCTGCGGTGAACGCCTCCCCTGCCATGGACTCGATCTTATCAAGAGCCGCCACTACCCCCTGGATACTGTTCTTCTCCACCACGATCCCGGTATTTTCGGTAAGGCTCTCCGGGCTTCCTCCGGTCTTATAGGTTATGACCGGGGTTCCGCAGGCAAGGGCCTCTATGTTTGTGGTCGGGAAGGTATCCTCAAGGGTGAGGTTCACATAGACATCTGCCATTGAATAAAGGGCGCACAGCTCCTCAAGGGATTCCGTCTTCTTAAGCCCCTTAATGGCGGGCGGCAGGGATGCGATCTGACTGTCGTTAAGCCCCACGAGCACTATGGCATACTTATCGCTTATTATCTTACTTAAGTTGATGAACTGGTTAAGCCCCTTTCTGTCCCTCCAGGGATTGGCTACGCCCAGTATCACTCTCTTCCCCCTTAAGGCCAGGTTGTTTTTCAGCATGAAGATGGGGTTGTCACTGCTTCTCTCCTCTTCGATTGGCCTGAAGCTTGAAAGGTCGATCCCCGTGGGTACCACAACGGTATGGTAGTCCTTTAAAAAGGACTGCAGCACCCTCTGCCTTAACCACTCGGAGGGGGTTACCAGTGTCATGTTCTCTATTCCCGTAAACAGGCGCTTTTTATCGGCATAGTTCCTGGCGGAATTATCCTTGAAGGCAGACTTAGGATATTCCTCCAGCTGCTCGCAGTTCTGGCAGCCGTTTATCCATTTCGTACAGCCTACATACTCAAAATGGGCGCAATGGCCCGTAAAGCTCCAGCAGTCATGGAGGGTCCAGATCACCCTCCTCTGCGAGCGCTTCAGGTACTCGAAAAGATGCTTTATGTTCAGGTAATATCCGTGCACATTATGGAGATGTACGATATCCGGATCGAAGCTCTCTATCTGGTCGATCAGGTCAAGGGTCGAGCTCTTTGAATAGAAGCCGTGTCTGTCGGTAAGCCTCGTCATAAGGCCGTGATACCAGATATCTGCCCGGGTATCTATCTTGAAGGTGTTCATATCGGAGGGAGCATCTCCCCTTCCGAAGGCTGCCATGCATTCGTAGCCATGCTCGGTAAGAGTCCTGTACAGCCCCTCTGTAAGCCTCCCCACGCTGTTGCCCGGTCCTATGACCGTATTTATAAAAAAGACCTTTCTGTTCTCCATGGAGGATATGGACTGCCTCACATAGGCATGGGCGTAGGAAATGCCCGGATTCTCCTGCACCTCCTCAACTCCCTGCCTTATAAAGCTGTTCTCTATATTTCCGTCCAGGGAAACAGCATCAATATCCCTCATTATATCCTTATTCCTCTTGTGTATCCTCAAGGTCGTTCAGTATCAGATGAATGACCCTCTCATGTCCCTTTGAAAACTCCTTAGACAGCTCCAGATTTCTCATTTCCTTCCGGACGTTCGGGGTCCTTATGAGCCACCCCAGGGTCTGCATTATAGTGATCTCATCTGTTTCGCTTCCGATCCCGAGGTTGATAAAGCCGTTCTGTATCCCGGCAAAGACGTGCTCCGCCTCTCTCTCGTTCTGGGCAAGCACCACCGAGGGCACTCCCATGCTGGCAAGCTCGTACACGGTCCGGCCCTGTGAGGTCACTGCCAGGTCCATCCTGTTCATATAGCTGCTCACCCTTTTAACGTCTATGTATACATGAATGTTATTTTCCGGATCGTCCTTTATCTCGTTCTTGTGAGGATAGGCAAAGCCGAGCAGGAAGTGAAACCCGATGTCCGGAAACTCCCCGTGAAGCTTTCTGCATACCTCGTACATCCTTGCGGTAAGGTTGGAGGGATCCGCTCCTCCGAAGATCACCAGGATGTTCTTAACCTCCGGCGAAAACTCTCTCGGCTCCTCCTCAAGAAATTCGTCCCTTATGCAGAAATACTTTGATCCGTAGTACTCGTTATGCAGCTTTTCACCCTTTTCATAGAGGGCATTTATGACTGCATCCGCATATTTCGCGCCGGGACCCACGTCCTCGAAGTTGATGATCCTTTTTGCATATTTTGAGACCATGGTCATATAGGAAACCTGTGTATCCAGGATATCGTTTACGAGGATGTCCGGCTCTTTTTCCTTAAGTATCTCCTCCAGCTCCCTTTCATTATCCACTATCTCGATGGGGAAGTTGGATTCCCTTATCTTTTCGATCCCGATATCGCTGTCCCGGTCAAGGACAAAGCTGATCTCATGGCCCGTAAGCTTGTAGGCAAGGGTAAGGCATCTGTATACATGTCCCATCCCCAGCTGCATCTTTCCTACGGTATGGAATACTATCCTCTTTCTGCGAAGGATGTTCTCGCACAATACCCAGTCCGTATAGGTATCGATGTCCACCGCTTCGTCCTCGGGTATCTCAAAAATACTGACATTTTTTCCTATGCGCCCCTCAGCGGTGACACAGCTTCTTCTGGTAATAAGGAAGCCTCCGGTCTCCACGTAATTGGGAGGCAGCTCCTGTGAATTCAGTCTCTTTTCATAATTTCTGGTGATGACTCCGTCCTTTACGCCCCAGGAGAGATGAGGCTTGTTCATGGCGGAGATAACGGTATCAAAGCCGCCCTCCTCAAAATATCTGATGGCGTTTATTATCGTGTCGCTTTTAAGGGTCGGAGAGGTGGCCTGCATGGTTATGACCGTATCATAACAAAAGCCCTTTTCCTTTTCCATATACTCCAGGGCATGGTTTATTACAGGATCAAGCGTCACCTTATCCGTGGCGAGCTCCCCGGGCCTTTCTATGACCTTAACGCCCCTTTTGTTCACTATGCTTCCGAGCTCTTCATCGTCGGTAGAGACCGCGATATCAACAACCGTATCCTGCAAGCCTCCTGAAAGGCTCTGTTTTACGGTCCTGGCATTTTCAATGGAATAAACGATCAGGGGCTTTCCGCACATTATCCGAACGTTCTTCCTGGGTATCCTTTTTGAGCCCCCTCTTGCGGGGATAATTATCAGTGTCTTCATTAAGCTCCTCTGTCAGGCTTTGCGCCCCATTCTTTTTTTCAGGTAACCAACCAGCAACATTATATCATTTCTTCTGATAAATGCAAAAATACCCGTAAGCGCTATGAAGCAGACATACCTCAATATCCTCTGCTTCATATCCTCGCCGTAGAGCGCAAGAAACGAAAGTCCCAGGACAGTCACCGCGCCCATTGCGATAAACATGAACCGGTCATCATAGACGCGCTCCTTAAGATAGAACCTTACCGCAAGGTAGTGAAGGAGCATCAGGATGATATAGCTTACGAGCGTGGTATAGGCGGCGGCAAGGTATCCGAAGCGCGGAATGAACAGCGCATTGAGGCCGTAGTTCAGGGCCGCGGCTGTCACCGAGCTTATGGCGATGATCGGGGTTTTCTTCTTATACAGCTCCACATTTACGTAGTTTGTGTAGAAATACTGGGCAAGGGTTCCAAGAGCCACCGGTGCAACCACATATCTTGCGATCCAGTAATCCTTCGACCTTGGGGACAGTATCATAAGGGCCTCAGGCGCTGCGACTATGAAGCCGATGGTAAGGAAACAGCCCAGAAGGACGAATTTCTTCTGTATGTTTTTTATGCTGTCACGGTTCCCGGCATGCAGCTCCTCATTAAACCAGGGGAGCCAGGCCTGTCCTATGGCATTCGTAAAGATCGCAAGGAGAGTTGCAAAGCTGTAGCCAAAGGCATACAGTCCGCTTTCGGCGCTTCCGAGGATATCCTTTATCATAAGCCTGTCCACCTGTGCAAGCAGCATTAAGGCAAAGGCGTGGGGGATCATCGGCAGCCCTATCTTTAAGGCATAGCTCCAGTATTCCTTTACATAGAACCGTTTTCCCCTGCTTAATATTCTTATATAAAAGACCACGCCCATAAGGAAGGTGGGCAGAAGGGTGCCCAGGATCTTTCCGATATATCTCCTGTCGTTAAACAGGAGCATCAGAGCAATGGAGAGCGCAACGGTTCCTATACAGATCACAACGGAAATGATGATGTTTTCCCTGTATCTGTATTCGTATCTGCATTTCTGCAGCATATACTCCACCGAAGGGGATATACACAGATAGGAAAACAGCACAATGATGAGAGGCACCTCATAGCCCATCGCGCTGCTGAGTCTTTCGCGGAATATCACCGCAAATATCAGCACTATAAAGGCAAAGGAGCTTGAGAGTCCCTGAAGAGCTGACATGTATTCGTCAAAACGATCCCCGTAATCAAGCTTTGCCCTGCCTATGCTGTAGACGACACAGAGACAGGTAATGATGTTTATGAGATCGATCCACGAATTAAAGGTATTGGCCGTGCCGTAGTCGGAGGTAGTCAGCATGCTGGTATAGATCGGCGTCGTGATTATCGCCACCGCTCTTATCAGGATGCTGGCAACAGTATACCACAGGCCCGACTTGAGAGCCTTTTCCCCCTTAGCTGTAGAATCCAATTATACTCCCCTTTATAATCCCTTCCGGATGCAGGATCCTCTGCCGTCACCGCCTGACAGGCCGTAAACGGTAAGGCTGATCCGCCCCCTTGATAACCATTACGTTTCAGATAAACATATCCATCGAAAGCACTGTGTCCTCGGCTATATCCTCCTTAGCCCGAAGCCCCAGAAGCCCGGGCATTTTGTCGGGAGTTATCCCCGTTCCCGGACGTTTATAGGTAAGCATTTCTTCGGTTATGACCTCACCGGCTTTTATATCCACGGCCGAGACCACCGACCTTCTGGCGTTTGCCCGGGCGATCTGCTCTGACTCAAGACAGGTTAATGTCCCATTCCCTCTTAACATATCCATCTTCTCTATTCCGGAGATGATGTTGCGCGCATCCTGTGGATCCATTGCATGATAGTGATCGTTTCCTTTAAGAGTCTTGTCCAGGGTAAAGTGCTTCTCTATCAGCAAGGCCCCCAGGTTATAGGCAGCCTTTATAACGTCACATTCCGGAGTGGGCCTGGTATGATCGGAATACCCGACACATAACTCCGGAAACTGGTTCCTTAAGGAGACTATCTTTAAAAGATTTGCATGCTCGTAGGGAGTGGGATACTCCAGAACGCAGTGCAGCAGGACTATGGGCTCGTCATTGTACATTCTGATGGTATCCACCGCAGCCTCTATCTCCGGCAGCTCCGAGGCTCCCACGGACAGAAGGATTGGCTTTCCCTTCCTGGCCTGGTATTCAATGAAGGGAAGATTGGAGATATCCGAGGAGGATATCTTATATATATTCATGAGCTCGTCCAGATAATCCGCCGATTCAAAATCAAAGGCTGTGGAGAGGAATTCGATCCCCTCTTCGTCCGAATATTCCTTAAGCTCCCGGTACTCTGCCTCTCCGAAGCTGTCAAACTTCTTAAACAGCTCATACTGGGAGGTGGTAGGCTCCTCAGTGGTATCCCAGTAGGAGGGCGAAGCCTTGGCGGCAAGAGTTTTCGCCTTATAGGTCTGGAACTTGACCGCGTGGATCCCGGCCTCCTTTGCCTCATGGATCATGAGCTTTGCTGCCTCCATCGGGGTTATCGAAAGCTTGGTCGCTATGTCATAATAATTGACTCCTATCTCCGCGATAAAAGTAAACTTCCCCTCACTGAGGCGTTTTATAATGGTGCTTTCGGTCCGCTCCGAAGAGCCGTTGTGCAAGCCCCCGTCCGCATCCGTTATGTCATGTGATCTTTCCTTTTCCATTTTCTCTCCTTTTTAATATCTATACGGTTCCCCCGGCATTTTTTCTTATCTCATGCCATTTCCCATAGCCGAAATAATAGAATTTTTTCAGCTCTTCAATATTCTTTTCAAACTTCTCCTCGCTCTGTTCCTTCCCCCCGAGGATCTTTTCAGCCTTTGCCATCAGGTAGAAGAGATCGATCTCAAAGCCTATGTCCCTTATGGTCTGAAGATAGGCCGCGCAGGAATGGATATTATCGATCTCGCCGAAATCCGCGATAAGCCCCGGAAGCTGTTCAAAGGAGGTAACCTTTGTGATCCCGTCCACGAGCTCGAAGGGAACATCCCCGAAGATGAGCGACTTTCTTCCCAGAAGAGCCTCCTCGAAGGCTGTGGTCCCCACTATGGTAACAACTCCCTTTGCCTTCATTATCCAGGGCTTGGGATCATGATAGTGGTTGACCTGGACAAGCCTTACGTTGTGAAGCTCCTTCACCTTTTTATAAAACTCCGTTCCCCTCTCCCCGAGCATGGCCTGATGCTCCTTTACATAGAGCCTCCATCCCACCGGCAGGGATTTTGAGACCTGCTCTATCAGATTACATTCATCCACATAATAGGAGGCCTTTACGAAGACGGTGGACTCCGGGATCAGATGAAGCGGCATATACACATAGGGCTCCCCCTCTATGGGAGCCTCGAAGAGCTTGTTCTTTCCCATGTATTTCCTGCGCTTGAGATAGACGCTCAGGTAATGAAAGAAGTAGGGGATGCTGGGAGCGTAGAGTATCTTATTCGTCCTCTTAAGCTTCAGGTTTTTGTTGGTTATGTCCATGTTCCAGAAGTAATTCCACTTCCCGTGCATGACCCTGAGTATCCAGATAAGTGAATCCCTTTCATACTGGCTGGTGACCGTGCCCGCAAACTCCTTGTTCATTATGGTGCTGCGGCTGCGGTAGTCCTTTACGTAGTCATACATCTCCTTAAGCTCATCCGGCGTCTTCTTAAGGTTTTCCCTGTATTTCTCCTCCACATAGCTGTCTATCCCTATGGTATTCTGAAAAGTGGGATATTTATAGTACCCGAACTTGGAATACTCCACGGTGATATAGGGCACGTTCTTCCGGTAAGCCACCTCATTGATGATGGTCCTCTGAAGCTCGGCGTTGTCAAAGTCCAGTATCATATCCGGCCTGAACTCCTCAAAGATCGAAAGGATCTTTTTATAATTGAGCTCCAGCCAGTACATATTCTCGTCATAATCGGTAAAGGACCAGTAATAGCGCCAGTGATAGTGCCTTGTGTTCTCCTGGGAGCACATCAGCTGCATGTTAAGGTTCTTAAAGTGGGTGTACTCCTTTTCTATGTTTTCAAGGTAGGCGATATCCACCGGAGAGGAAGGTCCCTTAAGCCCCTCTGTATACTGATCGCAGATATCCCTTACGTCATAGAGGGTGATGCCGGAAAGCTCCTTAAACTTATAATAGGAGTTTTCGTTATAGTAGCATTTGTTATAGCTGCATTCGCTGGACATTATAAAAAAAGCCGCTACCTCATTGTCCTTCCTCCACTCCTCGGCCAGAAACCACAGGGGCATCGAATAGGTCTCCCGGCAGACAAACAGTATTCTCTTGTTATGAAAGCCCTCCGTAAATTGTTCCTTATCTGCCATAATCTATTCTATTCCCTGTTCCCTGAATATCCCGTTCCAGTCAGTTCCGGATGAAAAAAGCCTGTGTCCCGCCAGGAATTTTTTCCTCCTTCTTATGGTAAGCCATTTCAGCAGAGCCGGAAAGTGAAGGCACAGAAAGGTCTTTACCTTAACCCCTCTTCCGACCCTTTTATTATTGTATACGGAATGTGAAAAGCTTCTTACGTAATCCAGATATTCCTTATCGTGTTCCTTTGAAAAGGTGCCATAGAGCATGCTGTTCTGGATAACGCTCATGGCCTCATAGGCCATAAAATACTCACAGGCCTCAAGCAGCCCGGGATCCTTTTTCATTATCTCGGTACACATCACCTTATCCGTTTCAAAGGACTTTGCCAGATTATTCTCAACCTTCGAGCCGCTGTCGGCGCTCATTCTGAAGCAGTATTCCGGCTTTCTGTTGTATACTATGCATTCTGCGCTGTTTATGAGCCTGAAGCTGACCAGCCTGTCCTCTACCTTCTGACCTTCGTCAAAGCTTATATCCTTAAACAGCTCCCTTTTATAAAGCTTGTCCCAGATATGCAGAAAGAACCCGGTCTGATAGAGGACGATCTCCATGGCCTGGGAAGGATTAAGAAGCAAAAGCCGGGGATTTTTCCCGTTTCCTAAGGCAGGGTCATTCTCGGCCTCCGTCACGTTTTCATATACGTAATACTTCCCTATGACGGAAATATCCGCATCCATCGAGACGATCCCTTCATGCATCACCTCTATCATGTCGGAAGCGGCGTAATCATCCCCGTCCACAAAGGCGATATATTTTCCATTTGCGGCGGCAAGCCCGGTATTTCTGGCGCTTGCGGTGCCTCTGGGCTCTTCCTTTATAACCTTAAAGCGCTCATCCTTACCCGCAAATTCCTCGCAGATCTCAACACAGGCCTTATCCTTATCCGCAACAACGCATATGACCTCGATATCCTCAAAGGTCTGGGAGGACAGGCTCTCAAGGCACTGCCTCAAAAACCTTTCAACCTTATAGATTATGACGATAACGCTTACCTCAGGCATTATTCCTCCTAATCGCTTACGCTTTGGTCTCAGCCGGTCCGCACACTCTCCCCACCGCCTCGAGATATTCAAAGCCCCTGTATTCGTCGGGCTCGAGCATGGCGCCCTCTCCCCACTCATTCCAGGCGTTTATGAACACGAAATCATTTCGGTATTTTTCAACCTTCGGTTTAAGCCTTCTTAAGGCCTGTTCAAACCGCGCCGGGGAGGTTTTTGTGTATACAAGGCCCTTATATCCTCTTCTCGGGGTATTGTCCCAGTCAGGAATAAGGCCCGGAAACTCGTTCTCGGGATAGTCCCTTTCCTCTATCCCCTTAAGGATCCATTCCGCGGGAACCCTTCTTTCAAGCAGTTGTTTATTAAAAAGCCTGTTGATCCCGCTTCTTAACAAAACGGAGGCATCATAGCCTGCCCTGTGAAGAAGGGAGAAATCGTGCTTTAAGGTATAGCCCGGCTCAAAGTAATAATAGCCCGAAAAAAGCTCCTTTCTTGTATCCGAAATATCCCTTGTCTTTCCCGAAACGGCAAAGATCCCGTCAAAGCCCTCTTGTGCCGCCCGTCTGTCAAACAGGTCAAGCATTTCTGAAAGCTTTTCTATATCAAAGCTCCGATAGATCATGAACACCGGCCTATTGTCTATCTTTATGTACCTCTCATCCTTAAAAAAGGTAAGCAGATAGTCGAAATGCAGCTCCCAGTCCTTCTCCTCTCCGTAGTCCTGATTCATAAGGACCTCCTCGGAAAGACCATACCAGGTTCTTGTCCAGCTCTCGTTGGCCCAGCAGATGCAGTATCTTAAGGGAATGTCCGGATGATCGCGAAGTATCTCCATGGGCCTCTTCATAAGCTGCTCTCCCTTAAACCAGTACTGGTAAAAGGCAAAGCCGTAAATTCCGTATTTTTCCGCAAGGGAGGCCTGCCATAAAAGGGTGGCCTCACCGTCCTTATCCAGATCGTAGTATCTGTCCCCAAGAGGGCGTCTGGGCTGGATATGACCCTTAAAAAGGGGACGACCCCTTTTTACCGCGGTCCACTCAGTATAGCCCTCTCCCCACCATTTATCATTCTCCGGAAAGGTATGATATTGAGGAAGATACATACACATTACCTTCATCGCCGCTCCCCTTTGCTTTCCGCCTCCGAAAACGAACTGTCGGATATTCCTTCATCCGCTCCGGCATGGTTGATCCTGCCGATGGCAAACCAGAAGATGGGCGCCGCAAGCTGAAAGGCGATGACATTGGAGCCGATCGACTGGAGCAGCGTGACTGCCATAAGCCCAAGCTCCGTATAGAAGTCCTTTATATCACCAAGTCCCTTCTTCACCGCATTCAATATTATATACAGAAAGACCGAAAAGCCGATCACTCCTTCCTCACAGTAAAGCTTTATAAGCCCTCCGTCCGCGATGACATGGGCATCCTCTATGCCAAGGGCTCTGTGGCCGTTTGCGCCGAGACCGTTGCCGATCCAGGTGGAATACATGTTATTGACGGCGGCCACCCACTGCTCGCTCCGCTCGGAAACCGCTCCGGGAAGGGATTCAAGCCTCCACCAGATCTTAAGTAACATCTCCGGCCTTAAAAAGCACAGAAGGCTCACAATAAGGGCCAGCCCTCCGACCTCGATATAGAAATACTTTTTTTTGAGCAGTTCAAGGTTGAAGAAGATCAGATAATTGATAAAAACAAGGACAAGGATCACTGTCACAAGGGAGGAGCGCTGATTGCTCATTATTGCCGTCACCATGCAGACAGCTATATATATCACAGCCTTCAGATACCCTTTCTTTTCACCGGAAGCCTCCTTTTTGCCTTTCTCTCCCAGAAAAAAGGCTCCGGTCATCATTCCCGCGGTCCCGAGAAAGCCTAAAAGCGTGCAGCCTACCACCGAGTTCATCCTTACCCTCATTGTTGCGGCGTCAGCCTTGGAAATAAACAACAGGTCATAGGAATAGTCGATATAAAACTGCGGAGCCGTGATATAAAGTATGATCCCGAGCACACCGGCAAAGACCACCGCCAGGGTAAACTTCTCATAGAAGCAGCCAAGCCTCTCTCCCACGCCTTTTCCCGCGAAATAAAAGATCACGGGGAATATCGAGACCGTAAATTCTTCGATAAACACCGAAAAGGGCATGCCGGAGGCACGGAGCCATATGACCGAAAGGATATTGTAGCCTATATAAAAAAGGATAAGCTTATCAATGAAGCTTTTCGTGCTGATAAGCCTTTCGGCAAAAAGCTCAAGGGCCACGAGACACAGAAGGGCGCTTGCAATAACTCCCGGGCGTACCTTAAGAGAGATCAGGGTAAGCGTGTAGCCTGCGATGACCAGAATATAGTACCACTCATATAGGAAACCGTATTTTTGTCTTATATCCTTAAAAACTTTCATCCGATCAGTTCATTTAACACAAGGCCCCAGCTGCTTTCAGCCCTTTCCCCCGAGGCTCTCTCATCGGAAAGCGCTTTATCGTACAGGGAATCCCTGTCAAATCCTCCCCCTAAATACCTCTCCATAAGCTCCTTAAGCTCCCCGGGCTTAAAAGGATCGAACAGAAAGGCCCCTTCATAGCCCTCAAGGATCTCCCTTGTGCAGGGCGTATCCGCGGCAAAGATGAGAGAGCCCAGCGCTCTCCCCTCGGCCGGAGGGTATCCGAAGCTCTCGATGTATGAGGGAAACAGGAGCACACTGCTCTGATATCGCTTTAGCACCTCTTCCCTTTCAAGGCTTCCCTCGCAGATGATGTTTTCGGGGATCTCCCCGGGGCACAGCTGTTTAAGCTCCTCCCCGGTTATGGTAAAGCTTACCGTAAAATCGGTGATGCCCTCATCCCTTAAGAGCCTTACCGCCTTCAGGATACATTCATGATTCTTATAAAGCATCACCCCGGAAGGGTAGAAGAAGGTATTTGGGCTGTTTTTCTTAAGCCTGAGCATAAGCCCCGAAACATCTATATCGGGCGTTATTTTGATCACCCTGTCGCCCCTGACCCCTGTCCGTCTGACAGCCTCCTGCCTCATCCATTCGGTCTGGACTATGGTCTTATCGGCCCGTTTTATCGAAGCATATATCAGTTTTCCTATCAGATGCTGGTAGACGGCATACTCCCTCTCCTCTTCCTTAAGCAGGGAGAAGTTTCTCATTCTCTGAAAACAGAGAGGCTGATGCACATAGAGCACTGTTTTACAGTCGAGGCCTGCGGGGAGAGTATTCTGCATTGAAAAATAAACGTCCGGTTTAAAGGACATTATATATCTCCTGCCCTCCTTAAGGTCAAACATAAGCCTGGCTTTACGGCTCATCTTGACATCGGGGAGAACTATGACCTTGATATTATCGGTCTCCTCCAGATAGGGGGCAGAAAGCAGGAATATCCAGTCGAGACGCTCTTTTTTCCCGTTTATCTCTGCGTACCTGTTTTCGTCCTTCTTTATATACGCATAAAAGTCCTTCAGGACAGAAAGCGCTCCCGTCTTGCTGGCAGCTGTATCATTAACAATTATCTTCATGGAAATATATCATTTACCGTTCACACCCTGTCAGGCTGTGACGGCAGTACAAATCACTCCCGGTACACCGAAAGTTAATTAACCGGCACATTTACTTGTCTGATCGCCCATAAGCTGCATTATAGTCGGTCGTCGATGCCGGCTCAGCGCTTACCCCACACCGTCATGTTTACAATCCGGGTATAGCTCTGAATAAGCTTTACGACCTTGACCGAAACATTGGTATCGCTGTAATCGGCAGGCATGGAGACCTCTTCTTTGTTTTCAAACATTGCCACGGCAAGCTCAACGCCTCTCTCCACGTCCTCCTCCCTTATCCCGCCTATCACGATGGTTCCCTTGTCGAGAACCTCGGGCCTTTCCGTAGAGGTCCTTATCAGCACTCCCGGGAAATCAAGCATCGCCGACTCTTCTGAGAGAGTGCCGCTGTCAGAGAGAACGCAGTAGGCGTTCATCTGAAGCATATTATAATCAAGAAAGCCGAAGGGCTTAAGATTCTTCACAAGAGGGTGGAATTTAAAGCCCCTCTGTTCAATGAACTTCTTAGAACGGGGATGGGTGGAGTAGATGACCGGCATGCCGTATTTCTCCGCTATATGATTTATGGAATTCATAAGACTGAAGAAATTATCCTCAAGATCGATATTTTCCTCCCTGTGGGCGGAGACCAGAATATAGCCCCTGCTTTCAAGTCCCAGTCTTTCGAGCACATCGCTCTTTTGTATCTCCTCCATGTGATCCCTTAAGACCTCCCTCATCGGAGAGCCGGTCACAAAGATCGTCTTTCCATCCACGCCCTCGGACAGAAGATATCTTCTGGAATTTTCCGTATATGGCATGTTTATATCGGAGATACTGTCCACTATCCTTCTGTTTATCATCTCGGAAACATTGTAATCCCAGCAGCGGTTTCCGGCCTCCATATGAAAGA
>JAEEGL016200222.1_pt1 | contig 16411 bp, 15 predicted proteins | sample 9134231 | NCBI WGS metagenome assembly JAEEGL01 (sample SAMN16246548, study PRJNA631951) | gut metagenome | biome: gut microbiome; feature: rumen; material: fiber-attached | host: Bos | place: Iran: Karaj | collected 2018-10
AGTACCATCTATGGGACAACATAAACCCTTGATAAATGATAAGATTAGGTCAGCATAGGGGGATTGGCTATTACATAGAAAGGAATAAGTCAGTAAGTTTAAGTGTCGCCTCCAGGGGGACACATTACATAAGAAAGTCATCTACAATAATAATAGATAGAGAACATAGGACATGAAAGAGATGAGGTGATTGATATGAAAAAATCAGAGAACAGTGCTAAAAAACAGCTTAATAAGAAACCTACCAAGGAAGAATTACTTCTTAGATATGAAGACCTGATTTTCAAGAAAGAGCAGTTCATGAAGGACGGAGCATCGTACAGAATCGCTTATATCAAAGAGTTCGGAGAACTGACAGCAGAAGTCTTCAAGGCAAAGTTAGAATGTATAAGACTTAAGAAGACAATTGCATTCTGCCAGATGGCTTTAAATGCAGGTAAGAAGATCAATGTGGATGCAATGACCAAGTCAATAGAGGATGAGATGCTTGTATATAAGGCAGAACTTCAGTCAATCTTATCCGAGAATGAAGAGGCTTGTAAGTGCAAACATTCCGACAGATTCGACTTTACTTACGCGAAAAAGATATACAGACGCCTCGCTAAGAAGTTGCATCCGGATATCAACAAGATGACAGAAAAGGATGTAAGACTCGAAGAACTCTGGAATGAGATTATGATAGCTTATCATATGAACAATACAGAGAGACTCGAGGAACTCGAGGTACTGGTGAATGCCATCTTAAAGGAACTTGGTGAAAGCGCACTTGAGATTGATTACACAGATCTCGAAGACAGAATCAAGGCACTTGAGGTTAAGATAGGCTTGATTATAAGCGATACACCCTATACATACGGAGAATTCCTTATGGACGAGGAAAAGGTTCAGGCCAAGAAGGATGCGATGAATAAGGAACTCAAGGAGTATCAGGACTATGCTGTCGAACTCGAAGAGATCCTGGCAGAGCTTTTGATGGCTGGTGGAGCAACACTTTCGTTTAGAACGAAATTAGGATAAGGAGCAACTATTATGGCTAATGACATTGTGATAAAAGAAGATGCTGCGATAGCTATAGCTGAAAAGTTCGATATGGCGGAGCTTATCAAGCCACTTCAAAAAGAGATACTTCTTTTTGATACATATATAGCCGGTACATCACATCTTGAAGATCCGTCCGTTCTTGAAGAGATAAAAACCGGAGAAAAGGTTATATTCTTAAGGGAACCGGATAACAGATTTGATGACAATGCAATACAGATACTTACCGAAGATAATAAGCGACTTGGATATGTGCCGGAGAAAGACAATATTATTTTTGCCAGACTAATGGATGCCGGCAAGAAGCTTACAGGCAAGATAAACGGGATAAAAAAGAAGCAGTGCTTTATCCAGGTTGCTATCGGTATATATCTGGTGGACTTTTAGTAAGGCGTATCTCGCAGGAAAGGAAACAATATGACAGTAAAAGAAGCTAGAAAGCTTGTATTACAGTTTGATGAGAACAAAAAGATTACTCCCGAGGATGAATTCGTATTCATCGAGGCAATGAACTTCCTTATCAAAGAGGAACATGATCCTGCAGATATGATGTGGCTTGGCGGATATTATTACGAGATTAGGAAGTTTGACCTTGCGCTTAAGTACTATGAGATGGCTGCTACATATGATTACGACGAAGCATACGAGTGCCTCGGATATATCTGGTATTACGGCAGAACAGGCGAGAGAGACTATAAGAAAGCTTTCGAGTATTTCTCCAAGATGATGGATAAGGGTAATCTTGTCGCTACTTATAAAGTCGCTGATATGTACAAGAACGGGTACTACGTAGATAAGAATCAGGAGAAGTACGAGGAGATAATCGAGGGCTTGTATCTTAAGGTACAAAGCTGCCGCAATGTGTTCGATCCTGTTCCAGAGGTCTATACAAGACTTGCCAAGATTAGAGCAGATCAGGGTAAAAAACGTGAAGCAGTCAATCTCTATCTTACAGCCAAGGATTTCCTTGCTCAGAGAATCTATTATAATGCATTCTTTGGCAATCTTAATATCATGAAATGGCTTATTGACGACCTCTACGAGATTGTTGAGTTTGATACTGAAGAATTCGACTTTTATGACATGTATTACCTATTCAAAAGCCCTCACAAGATCTCATTCATGTATAACGGTAAGAAGTACACCGTTGAGACTGAAATGGAAGGTTCCGAATGTGTAATATGCTTTAATGGCAAGTGGTTTAGAACCAGGGATCAATTCTTCCATGGAGGATTCATAGGAGATGATAAGCTAACTTCAATATATGATGAGCTCTATGGATTTACTTTGGAAAAATAGAAGGAGGCGCGTATGAACGAATTAGATTTCTATATGGAAGATTTAGCTAATCTCGATTATGACGATGAAGAATCATATTATCAGAGGGTTCTTGAAGATGCTATGAGCAATGACAATCCTAATGCGTTCTACATTCTGAGAAAGATGTATTTGGAAGGTCGATTTGTTGGTCAGGATTTTGTAAAAGCCTTTAAGTACTTTAAATTTGCGCATGAATTATCTAAAGGAAAAATGGACTTATGTACCTTTTCTTTGTGCGTTTATAACCAAAGAGACAATATAGTCTGGACGGAAGCGGGAAAGAAGAGTTACATGGACTTTCTTGAATATCTCTCAAGAAACGAGGAACCATCCGCTTTAATAGTATTGGCGAGTGAATATGGCTTGGGCGAAGCTACTAAAAAGGATACTCAAATGAAGGTTGATCTTCTTGAGGTTGCGAGAAGAAGAGGTGTTACATTTGCCAATGCGTGTTTGGGAGAGATGTATTTCTTAGGCGAAGAAGTTGAACAGGATTATCAAAAGGCCTACGAGTACTTGCTTGAAGCTAATGAAAAGGAAACATCTATTAAGGACTATTATCTTGGAGAGATGTATCGTCTTGGAATAGTTGTTAATCAGGATGAGAGTGAAGCCATTAATCATTACAAAAAAGTTGTAAATAAATACAAGAAGATATTGATGGATGACCATTATCAGAAGGCTTTGGAAAGACTTGCTGAATTGGGGATAAGTTGTTAGGCAAAAGATATAAGGATGGAGAATAATTAATGAGCGCATTTGATAAGTTTATTGGATACGATACGATAAAAGAACAATTAAAGAACTACTGCGATTGTATTACCGATCCTGAAAAGTATATAGCAATTGGTTCCAAGATCCCCAAGGGAATATTACTAGAGGGTGATCCCGGAATGGGCAAGACTCTGATTGCTAATTGCTTCATAGAGGAAAGTAAAAGAAATTCTTACGTAATTAGAAGAAGTGCTGCAGATGACGAATTCATCAAGGGGGTACGTGAAGTATTCGAAGAAGCGGCCAATAACACTCCTTCTATCATATTGCTTGACGATATGGATAAGTATGCAAATGAGGATAATGAGCATAAGGATGCCAAGGAATATGTAGCTATACAGGCATTAATAGATGAATATGCAGATAAGGATATATTCTTTATTGCTACAGTTAATCAATGGAGATCATTACCTGAATCTTTGATACGTCCGGGAAGATTCGATTCTCGTATCGAGTTTGTTCGCCCTAAACCCAAGGATTCAGAAAATATATTGTCATATTATCTTAATCAAAAGAAATTGGCCGATGATGTTGATCTCGAGTTGGTGACAAGAGTATTGAATGGCGACTCGTGCGCTGAATTGGAAAGTGTAGTTAACGAAGCGGGTATACATGCTGCGTATAAAGGAAAAGATAAGATTGATCAGCAGTCTCTACTTTGTGCGTGCTTGAAGCATGAGTATAGAGACGATTGCTTAATGATTGAAGAATTATCAGAAGAATTCGAAGAAGATTTAAAAGCGGTTGCAGTACACGAAGTAGGTCATGCAATAGTATCTGAAGTATTGGAAGAAGGAAGTGTAAATTTGATATCTGTATTAAAGCATGATTATCGTGAAGTTAATGGGTTCACCAGCTTCAAACGAAAGACGGACCTGCATTCTCAAAAGCATAGAGTTACAGATGCATTAGTCAGTCTGGGCGGAAAAGCAGCTGTAGAGGTGGTATTAGGTATTGTTGATACCGGATGCATGTTAGATATTAGAAGTGCTGATCGTGATATTGACAAACTTGTGGGCGATTTTTCTCAGTATGGATTCTATACGGGTTGGGAACATGATGATTCGCCTTGGTGCGACAAAAATCGCTACAAACTTGTAGCTTATGAGATGGAAAGATATTATCAAATAGCAAAAAAGATAGTAAGCCAGAATAGAGAGATATTCGATGCTCTGGTAGCTGAACTTGAAGTAAGGAAACTCTTAACATTTCGAGATATCGAAAGGATAAAAAAGACAATAGGTAAAGAATACGCTAAGCCACAAGTGATATAATATGTTAAGTATACAAAGTAGAAACACTACTAGGCTATATTATTTATGAATGAGTGCATTTTTGGTATAATATAAGAGGGCTCTAGGATATATTATATTGAAGAGAACAGGATATTTTTTCTAAAAGGGGTATATAATGTGAACATATTATATTGCAGAGTGGGTTGGATGAGTTCTTATAGAGGAATTCAAAATGATTCATTAATAAACGGTGGTTCATACAATAAAGATATGGTTCTGGAATATCTAAGGAAAATCTATTAAATCCTGACGGAACGCTGAAAGTTCATCCTAAAGATTGGCATACTGATAAAGAACCTACCATACAGGCTGGAAATAAACTTGGGTTTGTATTGATGGGAATTAGAGATTTATTTAGAGATTTGATGAAATTAGAATAAGGCGAGAGGCATAAATGAAAACAGAGATTGAATTGTTTTTTGTAGCAGAAGATATAAGCAAAGTGACATTAATTCAGACATGCGAGAATATATTTCAAGAAGATGGTGGTAAGATTTCAGTGTTTGAATCCACATTTTTTCAACAGGAAGATGAAGAGACGATTATTACTGATGGATATAGGCTGGTAATATACGATATGGATGGAGAAAAAATAAAGAGTCTTATTCCGGTATTCAAACGAGCTTTTTCGATTGATAAAGTATATGCCAGAGTTAAAGTTATTGAAGAATTTGTAGTATAGGTAAAATGGGGGTTAATATGAAATTATTACATACTTCTGATTGGCATCTTGGTATGACTTTTAGAGGAGGAATATCCTATAAAACTGATCAGGAATATGCCATACAAAAGATTTGTGAGATTGCAAAAGAAGAAAAAGTGGATGGAATTCTTTTAGCAGGGGATGTTTTTGATAAGAGTATAGCATCGCATGATGCGCTTGATACTTATAATACTGTTATTACTCATATTTGTGCTAATATGAATATTCCTGTATATATGATTGCAGGTAATCATGATGGCGCGGACAGAATATCACAATGTAGCGAACTCCTAAAAAAGAGTGGATTGTATATTTGCGGTGCTCAAGAAGAAAAGCCTTATGTTGTATCTAAAAATGATGTTGATATATTTCTATTACCTTGGATTTCTACAGACAAGGTAAAATCTATCTATCCAAGCGAGGCTGATTCCATTAATAACATGGAGGATGCTTATAGGGTTGTTCTTGATCATTATCGAAGCGAATTCAAGAAAAACAAAAAGAATATTTTGGTTGCTCATGCATATATAGTTAATGCAGAAACTTCTGTTTCAGATAAAGCAGCCGAAGTTGGTACCGCTACTATGGTGAGTGCATCTGTTTTTGATGGCTTTGATTATGTTGCGTTAGGACATTTACATGGACCTCAAAAGATAAATGAACATATAAGATATAGCGGAACTCCGATGGCTTATTCTTTTGGCAAGGAGGAGAAACAGGAAAAGAGTGTTGTTATTATTGATACTGATTCTATGGATATAAAAACTGTTCCTGTACCCCAATTACGTAAAAGAATTACGTTAAAGGGAAAATATAAAGAATTAATGCAAGCCGATTATTCAAAAGACGATTTAGATGCTTATGTCAGACTTGAGGTTTCTGATTCTTTTGTAACACTGGAAACAATTGCTGCTTTTAGAGAAAAATTCGCGAACCTATTAGAAGTATCAGGAAAGAGTATTGAAAAAGAAGATGCTAAGATAACGATGACTATAGATGAATTGGAGAAGGTTGTTACGGATCCTATTGAAGTATTTGTCAGATATTGTCAAGACAGCATGGGTGAATCTCCCAGCGAGCATTCTATTGAATTGTTCAAGAAAGCGGTAGATAGATACGAGAAGGAGGAAGTGGAGAGATGAAACCTATTAAGATAGAATTCCAGGCATTTGGTCCGTATACAAAACATGAAGTAGTTGATTTCGAAGCTATCTCTTCAAGAGGGCTATTCCTAATATGTGGAAAAACGGGTATCGGAAAGACTATGATTCTTGATGCTATGACATTTGCTCTGTATGGAAAGAGCAGTGGCAATGCAAGAGATGATTTCGAGGCAATGAGAAGTACTAATGCAGATCCAAGTACTCCTACGTTTGTTAAGTTTATATTTGAAAACAATGGAGAATACTATCTTTTTGAAAGAAGATTGGAAAGAAAAAGAACCAATCTATCTGCTTCATATAACGTTCAGAAAAAGGGTGATGATGGAATATGGAGATGTTTTGGTTCCGAAAATCCTAAAGCTACTGAGTTGAATAAGTTAGCAGAAGAGATAATAGGTCTTGAATATAGTCAGTTTAGTCAGGTTATAGTATTGCCTCAAGGTAAGTTCGAGAAACTTCTTACATCTAATTCTGATGATAAGGAGAAGATTTTAACGAGCATTTTTGGAGAGGAAAAGTGGAAAGCTATTGCAGAAAAGTTCTATGAGGATGCTCAAAACGAAAAAGATAAGTTGGATGAAATAAAAAAGCGTATTGATTCCAGCTTAAAAGAAGAGGATTGTGATTCTTTTCTTGATATTAGATATGTTATAGAGCATAAAGAGAAAGAATTAAAGGAACTTGAGGTAGAGTTCAAGAAGATTGATATTGATAAAAAGAAAGAAGAATACCAAAAGCAGCTTATGCTTGTTAATAGTTTTAAGGATCTTCATACTCACGAAGAAAACCTGGAAGAACTTAAAGAAGAAAAAGAAGACAGAGATGCTTGGGCAGAGACGCTTGTCTGGGGAGCCAAAGCTGATAAAACAAAGAAATTCTTAGAAACTTTTGATGAGTCTTATGAAATATTACAAGACAGAATCAGCGATGAAGAAAAGGCTATTAAAGAAAAGGAAAAACAAGAGAAACTATATAATAAATCTGAAAAAGAATATCAGGAAATGCTAAAGCATGAAAAGGAGATTGAAGAAAAAAAGAAACTTAAGATTCAGTATGAAGGAAAGGTTTCTGATTACGAAGGTTTAGATAATGCAGCTAACGAGGTAGATGATCTTAGGAGAGAATTAAAAAGAACTGAAAAGCAGGTTTCGGATGCTAAGAAAGCGTATGAAGGATATGCGCCTAAAATAGCAGAACAAAAGCAAATATACGATGGTCTTGTGAAAGAACATGCAGACTTGCTTGAAATATATTTAGCTGGAATAACAGGAGAGTTGGCATCTAATCTCAAAAAAGGTATGCCATGCCCTGTCTGCGGCTCGTTAGATCATCCTAAAAAAGCTAAAATCGCAGAAAACAGTGTTTCTAAAGAAGAAGTGGATTCTAAAAAGATTGAAGCCGATGAAGCATATAATGATATGAATGAAATTATTAAACAACAGGAAGAAGCACAGAAAAACTATGAAAAAATAAAAAAATCATTTGATGAATCCAACAATAAGATAATTGAAAAAGAAGCCAAATTGGAATCAATGAAGAAGAATATGGTTGATGGAATAGATTCGATAGATGATTTAAATAAGGCCATATCTAAATTGGGAAAAGAAATATCGGATTATGAAAAAACCATAAAAGAACTAGAAACTAGTAAAAACAATGCATCAAAAGCCTTAACAAGTGCTGAATCAAATTGCAAAGCATGCTCTGGTGAAAAGAAGAAGGCGGAAAAGAAGCACAAAGATGCCGAGGAGGCATTGATAAAATCGCTTGAAGAAAATGAGTTCGAGGATTCTGATTCTGCAAGGGAGTTTATCCTTACTACCGAAGAGGTTGAAGAGTATCAAAAAGATATAGCTGAATATGATGCAAGTGTCAAAACTGAAGAGAATCAGATAAAAGAGTTGAAGAAAACATTAAAAGGGGTTGACGAGCCGGATGAAAGGTCTTGCAAACAAGCTATAGCAGAATTAGACAATAAAAAGGTCGAGTATGAGAAGAGCAAGGCTACATTATCCAGTGAAATCAAAAGATTGAAAAACAAAGAAGACAATCTCAAAAAGGATGCTGAAGGATTGGATGAAAAAATAAGGATTGCGGCTGAGGATCTCACATTTGCGAAGAGGCTTCGCGGTGATTCAGGAACCGGATTACAAAGATATGTTTTGGGAATCATGTTCTCACAAGTAATTGCATCGGCAAATAAGATGCTTGAGATGGTTCACGGCGGTAGATACAGACTGTTTAGGTCTGATGATAAGGCGCAAGGAACTAAAAAAAGAGGACTTGATCTAAAGGTCTATGATAGCCATAGTGCTGATAATGAAGGCCGCTTTGTAAGTACTCTCTCCGGCGGTGAAAAATTCCTTGCTTCTTTGGCGCTTTCTATTGGTATGTCAACAATAGCTCAGAAGAGCGGTATCAAAATTGACGCACTATTCATTGATGAGGGATTCGGTTCGTTGGATGAAGACTCTATAGGTGATGCAATGAACATTCTTAATAGCATTCAAGAGGCAAATGGACTTGTTGGTATCATTTCTCACGTTCAGATACTTCAAGATAGAATACCCTCTAAACTTATTGTTAAACAAGAGGGTAATGGTAGCCATATAGTTCAAACTATAGGATAGAAGGGGTTTATAAATCCAGACCAAGAAAAAGAGTGTGAAGAAAGATAAATAATACTCTAATTAATTCAAAGTATACATTTAATTGCCTTGTTACTGAGACTTAAAAAGTGTAAAATATAATATAGAATACAGATTTGAAAGGGATAATCATGAAGGCAGAAAGAAATAAAACAATTGACATCTCGGTGGAAGAAGGGAAGGAGTATCTTGATAGATGCATTACAGTATCAGAAAAAACATCAATTAATGAAGTTCTTGATAAGACCATCCTAGGTGATACTTTTGAAGTACTAAAGTGCTTGCCTGAAAAAACGGTTGATTTGTTAATCGTTGATCCTCCTTACAATATTGATAAAGACTTTAATGGCAGCAAATTCAAAAAAACTTCAGACGCGTATTATGATGAATACACAGAAAAATGGATATCTTTTGTTACACCACTATTAAAGGACAATGCCACGATTTATGTTTGCTGTGATTGGTCGTCGAGCCCTGTGATTGGACTTGCACTAAAACGATATTTTTATTTGCAGAATAGAATTACTTGGCAAAGAGAAAAAGGAAGAGGTTCTCATTCTAATTGGAAAAATGGCATGGAAGACATTTGGTTTGCTACAAAAGGCAAGAAATATACATTTAATGTAGAAGATGTGATGATTAGAAGAAAAGTAATTGCTCCTTATAAGGTTGACGGCAAACCAAAGGATTGGGAAGAAACGATATTAGGTAATTTTAGAAATACTTGTCCTTCCAATTTCTGGGATGATATATCGATACCATATTGGTCTATGCCAGAAAATACGGCGCACCCTACTCAAAAGGCTGAAAAACTTTTGGCAAAGTTAATATTAGCAAGTTCAAATAAAGGCGATGTAATTCTTGATCCGTTTTTAGGATCAGGTTCGACATCTGTAGTGGCAAAAAAACTGGGTAGACACTACATTGGAATTGAACAAAATGAGCAATATTGCGTTTGGGCTGAAAAGAGACTAGAAATGGCAAATAATGACAAAACGATACAGGGCTATGTAGATGGGGTTTTTTGGGAGAGAAATACTTTATCAGAACAAAAAAAAGTAAAAGAGGCTTAATGATTTATGGGTGTTGTTCAAGACTTTATCAGTACGGTAAAGAAGAATGTAGGAATAGGTAATAAAGATATTCTTGCAGAGAAGGTTAAAAATCAGTTTGGGTTAGAAAAGAAGGGAGCAATATATTATTGTGATAGTTTTGCGGTAAGGTTTTGTTCTACTAAGAATCATACCGATTCTGTAAGCAATACAGTTATGTCGATAAAGCATATTAGGGGGTTCGATGGTATACCTCTTTTTGTATGTGTTGTTGGCCCAGATAATAATTATTTGCGATTGGCTAATGCGACTTTTATAAAACAAGTAAGTCATTCTTCGAAGAAATTACGAGAAGACAATATTGTTGGAAATATTAATTATTCTGATATTATGAAAGATTATAACGGGGAAATTAATACTGGAGACAACTATGAAGAATTGTTTAAGATGCATAGTCAATTAGGATTTGATGGGAATATTTCAAGAATTGTCTCTAATACAAATAGTATTTGCCCTACAAAGGGTAAATTTGTTCCAACTTTAGAACAAAGAAATAATATACTAGCTGCGCCTGAGCGTACTATTAAATTTTTTAAGAGCGATGCTTATATTGAATTAAAAAGAGATTTAGATGAAAAAACAGAAGAAGCAACTAGTGATATTCAGTTGGTAGTGCAAAACTTTGGACATGATGTTAAACAGAGAGGTAATTTGGTTGAGTACTTTATTAGATCTAAAGATGAGAAGAATAAAGAAAAAATACGTGAAAAAATAAAAAAGCAAGAAGTGATAGAAAATGTAGTGGTGGAGAATGGACTAGGAGATTATTCCGTTAAGAAAGATGGATATATGATTGAAACGGATATAAAATCAAAGGTAACAAGCCTTAGTAGTGCTCCCAAAGGATACAATATCGATAAATTACTAGAGTTTTTGTCGAAACCGTCCTCAATATATCTTATATATATTGTGGCAATTAATGAAGAAGAAAAGCCAGTAACAGAGTTATCTTCGATATTTCAAAAACAAATTCTTGAAAAAACGAAGATTCAACATCATTGGGCTGGAAGAAATTCAAGAGGTGTTGCTCAGTTTGATGGGAATTCTTTGGAATATTTTATGAATGATTCGGAACAGATGATTGAAATTGAAGAAGCGAAGAAATTTTTGATAAAAATATTAGATGACAATTGTCAAGATGAATAATTAAACGATGATTCTGGAGGGACTATTAGATGGAAGTATATTTAAAATCGAGAAAGGGGCTCTATGAAGCTGTTGCAGATTATAATATGGCGGATGGGAGAATAACTATAAAAAAAGGGAGTTCGGTATCTCCTATAGTGCATAATAGTCCTACTTTTGCTGGTAGGGATAAAATTGTAAAAATGAGATCTATTTATACAAAAAATAACGTATTAACTTCTGATTTATCTTTTTCAAGTCCATCACCTGCGGCAAATTTTGTATCTGGATCTAGTAAGAATGGATGGATTTCATGGGAAGATAAGGCTGGAAATAAACTAAAATCTTTAGTTAATAAATGAGGCGTTATTTCTTATTGTATTTATCCTAGAATTATAAAAATATTACTAAAATGCAAACTATATGCAATATAAAAATAGGTTAGGTCTACCAATAAATGGTGGACCTAATTTTGTATAGTTTAATGCAAATGATTTAAGGATACAATTACTTGAAAATAGTACACAAAAATTGGATATTTTTTGTGATTTATGTATGGTAAAATAATAAAAATAGGTATTTGAAATTATAGGTGAAGTGATTGAGATAAGGATGTGCTTATTTTGGAGCTTTTGGTATTATGAATGAAGTAAAAAAGTTGACGCTTAAACAGTGGAGATTATATTACAATTACACACAATATGATGTTGCTAAAAAAATAGGAGTATCCCAAGCTACAATAGTCAAATGGGAGCATGGACATAGTATAAATTATTCTAATTTGAAGAAAATTATGAATTTGTATGGAATAGAAGATTCTTCTGAAATTGAGTTGCCTGGATTGAATTTTTGGACTACTCCGAAAAAGAAATAAGGGGGAAGATATGCCGTTTCAAATAATTAGAAATGATATAACAAAAGTATCAGCTGATGTCATAGTAAATACAGCTAATCCAGAGCCTATTTATGGTGCTGGAACAGATGAAGCTATTTACAAAGCAGCAGGTAAAGCTGAATTATTAAAAGAGAGAAAAAAGATTGGCGATATTAAGCAGGGAGAGATTGCGGTCACTCAGGCTTTTTCTCTATCAGCAAAATATATTATTCATACTGTAGGACCTATATGGACTGATGGGAAACACGGAGAGTTTGATGTATTAAAGAATTGTTATAAGAATTCACTTGATAAGGCTTTAGAATTAGGCTGTGAAAGTATAGCTTTTCCACTTATATCATCCGGAACCAATGAATTTCCTAAGGATAAGGCATTAAGCATTGCAACATCAACTATATCTGAGTTTTTAATGCGAGATGATGTTGATATGCTCGTGAATATGGTTGTTTTTGATGACAGATCATTTAGATTATCTAAGAAGACGTTTCTCAGTATTGAGTCTTATATTGATGATGAGAGCGTTATAGAGGCTTATAAAAAGGAATATGAATTAACTGATGAAGATATAGAGGAAGGTAGGTCTAAGGCTTTATATGAACGCGAGAGGAGCATACGTGATCATCGTAGAAGATACAAGAATAGCCCCGACAGATACTTTCATGAGATTAAACCATTAACTGAGGATAATATAGATTTAGATGATTATAAGCATACGTCAAAAGATGATAAACTTTTTAGAGATACTCTTATGAAGTTTTTAATAGAGAAAGATATTGATAATAATGATGCTTATCATAGGAGCAACATAGACAGGCGTTCTTTTTCAAAACTATTAACAGGTAAAACAGCAAATCCCAAGAAGAGTACAGTATTTGCATTATGCATAGGTCTTGATCTTGATCTTGAAGAATCGAGCAGATTATTAGAAAGTGCGGGATTATCTTTTTCGTTTAAAAACAACTGGGATAGGCTTGTTAAAGATATAATTCTTAGTGGTCAAAAAGACTTTGGAGAGATTAACTCTATAATGATAGCTACCAATCATCCACAGTTGGGACTTGCAATACCCCAAGATTAATAGTTTTGACTTTGTCGCTTACCGGGGGACACATTGTATTTCTTTTTGTATTATTCTTTATTTGTAAGATAAACAGAGATACAAATGGAGGGTAAAAAAATGTATGGTGCAATCTTAGGAGATATTATTGGTAGCAGATTCGAGTTTGACAGAGCTGGATGGAGTAAGGAGTTTGATCTATTTACCAAACATAATTGTTATACTGATGACTCGGTAATGACAATTGCCATAATGGAAGCTCTTGCAAAGGCAGGAAAAGATACAGATGTAGATACAATTCATAAGGAATGTATCGCTTCTATGAAGAAATGGGGCCAGAGATATCCTGATGCAGGATATGGTTCGAGATTCTACGGATGGGTTCTTACAGACAATCCTAAGCCTTATGGAAGCTGGGGCAATGGCTCAGCAATGCGTGTATCAGCAGCTGGCTGGATATATGATACAGTAGAGAGAACTCGTGAAGTAGCCAGAGCAACAGCTGAGGTTACACATAATCATCCGGAAGGTATCAAGGGTGCTGAATGTACGGCAGCAGTAATGTTCTTAGCCAGAACAGGCAAGAGTAAGGAAGAGATTAAGGAATATGTTATAAAAGAGTTTGGATACGATGTATCAAAGAGTGTTGATGAATTAAGACCATTACATGAGCATGTAGAATCCTGCATGGATTCGCTTCCTAAGGCGCTTGCTTCATTCTTTGAGGGTGAATCGTATGAGGATGTAGTCAGGAATGCAGTTTCTTTAGGCGGAGACACAGATACGCTCGCAGCAATAGCCGGTGCCATGGCTGATGCAATGTATGGAGTTCCTATAGGATTAATTAATGAAGGATCCGTATATCTTGAAGAAAAAATGCTAGAAGAGATTGATACATTTACAGAATTCGTTAGTGGTGGCAAGGCGCCGGATCCGTATAAAGATAATTTAATCATTAAGGATGCTACTGATAGATTCTTTGTGGACAGGAGCGATGAGAATCTTTTTAATCTGTTTGGGTGTATTCTTGAAAGAATGATGGAAGATGGAGAAGTTCCTGTTCCTATGATAGATAAGAATCATGCTTTAGAAGGCATGGATTTGATGAATAAGACCTTGGGCGAGACTTTTACTCTTGGACAATCTATGAGATTGACTATAGATACCGTTTCAAACGGTAATGGTCAGGAATGGATTCCTCTTTATACAGATGAAGAAGAGATGACCAGAAAACCTACTACCAATATAAGCATTAATATGAGCATTGTGAATGTGATTAAGAGTGCTTATTATGATGAAAAGGTTGAAGGATTGGTAATTAATCCTTTTGGGATTTCTGCATTAACAGTTCCTAAGAATATACTTAAACTCGTAGTAGAGAAGTATGATGAGATAGAGGATATCGAGAATGAGAGATGTTAAGAAAATCTACTTTGATATGGATGGTGTTTTGGCGGACTTTGAAAGAGGCGTTAAGGAATTATGCCATATGGATCCGCCAAACCAGAATGACAAAGATAAGAATCCTAAAGCTGATGATGAGATGTGGACTAGAATAAAAGAAGTAGACCATTTCTACGATAAGCTTGAATTAATGCCAGATGCTAAGGAAATGTTTGATCTTGTATACAACAAGTATCAGGATAGATGCGAGATATTAACTGGAATTCCCAAGAAGAACCGTGGAATTGAAACATCCGGGGAAGATAAGAAGAAATGGATTAAGAGACTCTTATCAGAGGATATCGTTGTAAATATCGTATATCGTGAAGAAAAGCCTCAGTATTGTAGCGGACCTGATTGCATATTGATAGATGATATGGCTAAGAATATCAAGGAATGGGAAGCAGATGGTGGAACCGGAATTCAAAATATCAGCGCTAAAGATACTATTGTTGGGCTAAAAGAGATTGGAGTTTTATAGGATTTGTAAAGACCTGCTTGAAGAGCGGGTCTTTTTTATGAAAAGAAAGCAAAAAGTGACAATTATCAAAAATCATTTAAGTATATATGTCATAATGCACAACTATATAATAATATAAGATTCAAAAATGCTCGAAAACTCTCTGTTTGCAATTGTTTTTGGACTTTTTTAGGACTAAAATTTAAGAGTGGGTTGGTTAGAATAATTAATCTAAATAAAGATTATTCGAATTAGTGTATTTCTGAAAAGAAAAGAACTAATTTAACAGGTGTATTATGGCAATCGAATTAATTGATAATGTAAATAAAACTATAAAAGATGATTTATCTGTTGAAATAAAAAAAGACAGCAAGGTTTCTATAGCGGCAGCTTGTTTTTCCATATATGCGTTTGCAGAATTAAAGAAAGAACTAAAGAACGTAAAAGAATTACACTTCATTTTCACTTCCCCTACCTTCGTTCAAGAAAAAGCTAAAAGGGAAAAGAGGGAGTTTTATATTCCGAGGCAGGAAAGAGAACGCAATCTCTACGGATCAGAATTTGAGGTGAAGTTGCGTAATGAGATGACTCAGAAGGCAATTGCTAAAGAATGCGCCGATTGGATTAGGCATAAGGCTACATTTAAGTCCAATGTAACAAGTGAAAATATGATGGGCTTTATGAATGTAGATGATAAGAACTATATGCCGCTTAACGGGTTTACTACAGTTGACCTTGGATGTGAACGTGGAAATAATGCCTATTATATGGTCCAGAAGACTGATGCTCCTATGAGCAACGCATACTTGCAGTTGTTCGAACAGATATGGAATGATTCTTCAAAACTCCAGGAAGTTACAGATGAAGTTATAGAGAGTATCACAACGGTATATAACGAAAACTCTCCTGATTACATTTATTTTGTGACTCTTTATAACATATTCAATGAGTTCTTGGAGGATTTATCAGAGGATGTCCTGCCCAACGAAGCTACGGGCTTTAAAGAAAGTAAAATATGGGGCATGCTCTATAACTTTCAAAAGGACGCAGCACTTGCAATCATAAATAAACTTGAAAAATATAATGGATGTATTCTGGCAGATTCGGTAGGCTTAGGAAAGACCTTTACGGCTTTATCAGTTATTAAATACTATGAGAACAGAAATAAATCTGTTCTTGTTCTGTGCCCTAAAAAACTTGCTAACAACTGGAATACTTATAAGGATAACTACGTAAACAATCCTATAGCTGCTGACCGTATGAGGTATGATGTTTTATTCCATACAGACCTCAGCAGAGACAAGGGCTCTTCGAACGGACTTGACCTAGACAGGCTTAATTGGGGTAATTATGACCTGGTTGTAATAGATGAATCGCA
>JAEEGL010169437.1_pt1 | contig 16410 bp, 12 predicted proteins | sample 9134231 | NCBI WGS metagenome assembly JAEEGL01 (sample SAMN16246548, study PRJNA631951) | gut metagenome | biome: gut microbiome; feature: rumen; material: fiber-attached | host: Bos | place: Iran: Karaj | collected 2018-10
CCGAAAGCAATAATATTGTTGGTCTCCCTGTCCACCGCCACAACAGAAGGCTCACGGAAAATCACACCGCGTCCTTTCATGTAAACCACGACGTTGGATGTACCCAGATCTATTCCGAGATCGCCTGCTGCCTGTGCCATCTGCCTGCACCTTTCAACCCTGTATAAAATCCATTATCCGACTGCCGGATAATGGATACATCATATCATTAACCCCGCAAAATTACAACATCGCCTCCCGGTGCCGTTCTTGACAACAAACGCGTGATTCAGCATAATATATTCTGGAATGTTATGGAGATGGGAGGGAGTTTCTTGGCGATACCAATCCTGTCGGTGACCAGCCGTTCACCGGCTGATAAAGCCGGTATCCGGGCAGGCGAAAAGCTGGATTCAGTCAACGGTGAGAAAATAATCGACGAGATTGATTACCAGGCGCTGACCTCTGCTTCCCGGCTGACGCTGGACCTGATTGACCCTGAAGGCACTCCGCGTCAGGTATTCATCTATAAATCTCCCTGGGAACCGCTCGGGCTCTGCCTGGATGAAACCGTCGCCCTGAAACCGCGCAGCTGCCGCAATCACTGTCTGTTCTGCTTTATTGACCAGATGCCGGAAGGAATGCGGAATACACTGTATGTCAAGGATGATGACTGGCGTCTCTCCATGATGATGGGTAATTATGTCACCCTGACCAATGTGGATGACAGGGAGTTTGTCCGGATTCTTCAGCGTAAGGCTTCCCCTCTCTTTATCTCCATTCACGCAACGGATCCGGAAACCCGGATCCGCCTGCTCCGTAATCCGCATGCCGGAAACCTGATGGAACGGCTCCGCCTTCTCCGCGATCACGGAATTCAGTTTCATGGACAGGTTGTGCTCTGCCCGGGCATCAATGACGGGGATGTCCTGATCCGCACCATTGAGGATACCGCTTCCCTCTTCCCGGCTGCCTGCTCGCTGGCGATTGTACCCATCGGAATGACCAGCCACCGGGAAGGCCTGACCCCGATGAAGTGCGTTATCCCGGAAAAGGCAGAAGAAGTGATTCGTCTCTGTGAATCCTATCAGAAAAAATACCTGCAGAATTTCGGAACCCGCTTTGTTTTTCCATCCGATGAGTTCTACTGTATCGCCGGAATCCCGCTGCCGGAGGATCGCGATTACGAGGATTACCCCCAGATCGAAAATGGTGTGGGAATGCTCCGGCTCCTTGAAAAGGAATGTGAGGCCGCCGCTGAAGAAGAATCTGCGTCCGATACGCCCTCCGAAAAGGCTGCCCAAGGGGAACGCCTGATCATTCCGACCGGCGTTTCGGCCCATCCGTTCATCAGTGATCTGGCCGCCCGCTATGCGCCGCCCGGAACCAGCGTGGAGGTAATTGCCGTTCCCAACCGGTTTTTCGGGGAGTCCATCACTGTGACCGGCTTGATTGTCGGCCGGGATCTTGTGGATGCCCTGAAATCCCACACTTTTGACCGGGTGCTGATCTCGGAAACCATGCTCCGGGACAGAACCGACCGGTTCCTGGATGATATGACACTGGCAGAGGTCCGGCGCATCATCGGAAAGCCGGTCACGGTTGTTGCAAATACAGGAGATGCTTTTATCCGCGCGCTTCGCGGACCGGAGGTTGAATCATGAGTAAACCGCTTGTCGCAATTGTCGGACGGCCGAACGTCGGCAAGTCCACCTTTTTCAACAAAATGGCCGGAAAACGGATCAGTATCGTGGAGGATACACCCGGCGTAACACGGGACCGTGTCCATGCTGATGTTGAGTGGCTCGGCCATTCCTTCACGCTGATCGATACCGGCGGTATAGATCCGAAAAGTGATGATGAACTGCTCAGCCAGATGCGTGCCCAGGCGCAGGTCGCCATGGATCTGGCGGATGTCATATGCTTTTTTACCGATGTGCGGGACGGCCTGACCGATGACGACCGTGATGTGGCAAACCTGCTCCGCCGCACCGGCAAACCGGTATTGCTGGTTGTCAATAAAATCGACTACATGGGTCTGAACGACCAGATGTACGAATTCTATGAACTGGGACTCGGGGATCCGATCGGCATCAGCAGCGTCAATATGCTCGGTTTCGGCGACCTGCTGGATGAGATCATCCGCCTGTTCCCGGAAGATGCCGGTGAAACGACAGATGAGACCTCGCCGATTCAGGTTGCCATCGTCGGCCGCCCGAATGTAGGAAAGAGCTCACTGACCAACCGCCTTCTCGGGCAGGAAAGAACCATGGTCTCCGATATTCCGGGCACCACACGGGATGCAATTGATACGCCCTTTACTGCGGAAGACGGCACCGCCTACAACATCATCGATACAGCCGGTATGCGCAGAAAGCGGTCCGTGGAGGATGAATCGCTTGAGCATTACAGTGTGCTGCGTTCAGTTGCAGCCATCCGCCGTTGTGATGTCGCTCTGCTGATGATCAATGCCGAGGACGGCGTGACCGAACAGGACACGAAAATCGCCGGCCTGATCCATGAGGAGGGAAAAGGCGTTGTTATCATCGTCAACAAATGGGACCTGATCGAAAAGGAAACCGGTACATTCGAGAAATACCAGAAGGAAGTCCTTTCCGCCCTCAAATTCATGGACTATGCACCGGTGCTCTGCATCTCAGCCAAATCCGGCCAGCGTGTAAATACAGTATTCCAGACCGTAAAGGCGGTATATGACACATCCTGCCGCCGTATTACCACCGGTGTACTGAATGATGTGCTGAACGACGCAATGAACGATCTCCAGCCGCCGATTCAGGGAACCCGCAGACTGAAAATCTATTATGCCACCCAGTGTGATACCCGGCCTCCGACGTTTGTCCTGTTCGTGAATGATGAGACCCTGATGGTATTCTCATATGAACGGTATCTGGAAAACTATTTCCGGAAAACATTCGATTTTACCGGCACACCCATCCGGTTTATCCTGCGCGAAAGGAAAAAATGAGTATATGATTCCTGCTGTTTTTACTGAAAAACCATGGCTCGTGCTGCTTTCCTGTGTGATCGCCTATCTGCTTGGCTCGGTTTCATTCGGACTGATTGTCGCACGGTTTGCCGGCGGTCCCGATCTCCGGAAGGTCGGCAGCGGAAATACCGGTGCCAGCAATGTGCAGCGGACCATGGGCTGGAAATTCGGTCTGATTACATTTGCCGGAGATTCCCTGAAATCCGTGCTTTCCTGTCTCATTGCCCAGCTGCTGACCGGTGATCATATGGCCTGCCTGGCTGCCGGCCTGTTCTGCATCATCGGGCACAACTGGCCAGTCTATTACCGGTTCCGGGGCGGCAAAGGAGTGGCCGCCAGCTGCGGTGTGCTTCTTTACTGTTTTCCGGTTCCCGCCCTGATCTGTTTCGTGCTGACGATCGCACTGATTGTCATTACGCGGTATATTTCCCTGGGCAGCATGTTCCTGCTGATTTCATTCTCGGTACTCGTTTCCCTGACTTATCAGGGAGAATACCGCCTGTATGTTATCATCTGGTCCGTGCTTCTTGCCATCATATGTGTGGCACGCCATCACGCAAATATCGGGCGGCTCCTGAAGGGAACGGAAAACAAGCTTCGCTTCAAATCAAAGTAAGACCGGAGGTACCATCATGCCGGATGATATGCGGAAAATCCGCAATTTCTGTATCGTCGCGCATATCGATCATGGAAAAAGCACACTGGCTGACCGGATTCTGGAAACAACCGGCGTTTTTGAACAGCGCGAGATGGTGGACCAGATCCTGGACAGCATGGAACTGGAACGCGAACGTGGAATCACCATCAAGAGCAAAGCCGTCCATATGAAATACCGGGCAGAAGACGGTCAGGACTACATCCTGAATCTGATCGACACACCCGGGCATGTGGACTTCACATACGAAGTCAGCCGTGCGCTGGCCGCCTGTGAAGGAGCCCTTCTGGTCGTTGACGCAACCCAGGGGATTGAAGCCCAGACCCTGGCCAATGTGTACATGGCTCTGGAGCATAACCTGGAGACCATCCCTGTCATCAACAAGATTGACCTGCCTTCCGCCCGTCCGGAAGAAGTCCGGCAGGAAATCGAGGATGTCATCGGTCTTGATGCCAGCTTTGCCCCCTGCATTTCAGCCAAAACCGGCCTGAATATCAAAGACGTCCTGGAAGCAGTCGTCCGGCATATTCCGGCTCCGGAAGGAGATCCGTCCGCTCCGCTTCAGGCTTTGATTTTCGATGCTTTCTATGACAATTACCGTGGGGCAATCTGTTTTATCCGGGTCAAGGAAGGCACGATCCGTCCCGGCATGAAGATGCGTCTTATGTCTTCCGGCAGCGAATTTGATGTGGTGGAAGTCGGCCACTTCACTCCGGGATATACGCCATGTGATGCACTGCATGCCGGCGATGTCGGTTATGTTTCCGCCTCGATCAAGGACGTCCGGGATACCCGTGTGGGCGATACCATTACGGACGCTGACCGCCCTGCATCATCTCCCCTGCCGGGATACCGCAATGTGACTCCGATGGTCTACTGCGGCATCTATCCCGCGGACGGCGCAGATTATACCGCGCTGAAGGATGCACTGGAAAAGCTTCGGATGAACGATGCCTCGCTGTCCTTTGATCCTGAAACTTCCGTTGCGCTTGGCTACGGTTTCCGCTGCGGCTTCCTTGGCCTGCTGCACATGGATATTATCACCACACGCCTGGAACGTGAATTTGACCTGGATCTGGTCACCACTGCTCCGAGTGTTATTTATCGGATTATCAAAACAAACGGAACAGAACTGATGATTGACAACCCGACAAATCTGCCGCCTGTGGGTGAAATCGCTTCCATGGAAGAACCCTTCGTCCATGCCACAATCTATACGCCCCAGGACTCTGTCGGTACGCTGATGGAGCTCTGCCAGGACAAGCGCGGCATTTTCCTGGATATGCAATATGAAGGAACCCGGGTCAAGCTGAACTATGATATGCCGCTGAATGAAATCATTTTCGATTTCTTTGATCAGATCAAAAGCCGCAGCCGCGGTTATGCCTCCTTCGACTATGAACTGAAGGATTATCGGGAAAGCGATCTTGTGAAGCTGGACATCCTGCTGAACGGCGAGATCTGCGACGCATTCTCCATTATTGTCCACCGCGACAAGGCCTATGCCCGCGGACGCGGAATTGCCGAAAAACTGAAGGATGTTATTCCCCGTCAGATGTTCGAAATCCCGATCCAGGCCGCCATCGGCGGAAAAGTTATTGCGCGTGAGACGGTCAAAGCAATCCGGAAAGACGTTCTGGCAAAATGCTATGGCGGTGATATTACCCGGAAAAAGAAGCTGCTGGAAAAGCAGAAAGAAGGCAAGAAGCGGATGCGTCAGTTCGGTACCGTCCAGGTTCCCAGCGAAGCTTTCCTTGCCGTTCTGAAAATGGACTGATATGAAACCATCACAATGCGAAACCCCGCGGTTCGAACAGAATACGGTATGCTTTACCGGACACCGCCGGATTGACCGGGAATGGGTGCCGGAAATCCGGCAGCGTCTGAAATCCGCCATACTCCGGTATTACAGCCAGGGATTCCGCTGGTTTATCTGCGGCGGTGCACTGGGTTTTGACACACTGGCAGCTGAAGAAGTGCTTGCCTTCCGCACGGATCATCCGGATGTTGGCCTGTTTCTGGCCATTCCTTGTGCAGACCAGTCCTCTCACTGGTCTGTTTCCGACCGGCTCAGGTATGAAAGGATCCGGGATTCCGCCGACGATGAACTGGTCCTGGCTCCTTCCTATTTCAGGGGATGCATGCATGTCCGGAACCGTTTTATGGTCCGGCATTCTTCGGTTTGTATCTGTTATCTCAGACAGTTTGAGGGCGGTACCGGGTATACGGTCCGGTATGCGCTGTCCGCTTCGCGTGAAGTCATCAACCTGTATCCGGATCTTTCTTCCCCGGCCCTGATGAAGGAGCAGCTATGGAACTGTACATTCACATCCCCTTCTGCGTCCGGAAGTGCACCTACTGTTCGTTCACTTCATTTTCCGGCTGCAGCCAGCCGGAAATGGAGCGCTACCTCCTTGCGCTTCTCAGGGAAGCACAGCTCCGGCAGCACGAGATAAGTGAGCCGATCGAAACCGTTTATATCGGCGGCGGAACCCCCTCTCTGGTTCCGCCGGATATGTTCTGTTCATTTCTTTCAGAACTGAAAACAATACTGGATCTTTCCCGGGTTGATGAATTCAGCGTGGAAGCCAATCCGGGCACCGCAACCCCTGCCTGGCTGGACGCAGCCGTCTCTCATGGCGTCAACCGCATTTCCTTTGGAATGCAGGCATTTCAGGATTCCATCCTGCAGACGCTTGGACGAATTCATCGTTCCGGAGATGTGGCTGCATCTGTAAAAGCCGCCCGGAAATCCGGTCTGGAAAACGTCAGTCTGGACCTGATGTTTGGAATTCCCGGCCAGAAAATGACAGACTGGGAAGAGACCGTTCGCTTTGCTTTATCCCTCCATCCGGATCACATCAGTGCATACGGCCTGATTCCGGAGAAAGGAACCCCCCTCGCTGACCGGCTGGATTCCGGTGATCTGGAGCTTCCGGATCCGGATACTGAGCGGGATATGTATGATCTTTGTATCCGTCTTCTGGAAGAAAACGGTTTTGAACAGTATGAAATCTCCAATTTTTCCCGGCCGGGATCTGCATGCCGGCATAACATCGGCTATTGGGACCAGGTTCCCTATCTGGGGCTCGGGCTGTCCGCCGCTTCAATGCTGCGTCCGGCTGTTCTGCCAAAGGAAGTATTCAGTATCCGGAGAAGCAATCCGGATACTTTCCCGGAATATTATCGGATGATTGAATCTGCCGGCGGTTCTGCTCCGGAAGAAACGATCTCCCTGCCGGAAGCCCGTTTCGAGACTGTGATGCTGTCCCTGCGTATGACAGCCGGCATGAACCGGAAGCGTTTCTGCAACCTGCATGGTGCACCGCCGGAAGTCTTCTACGGAGATATACTCCGGCGCCTTGCATCCCAGAATCTTCTGGTCCTGAAAGATGACAGCTGGCGCCTGACGCGGCGCGGGATGGATATTCAGAACAGCATCCTGCTGGAATTTATGGAAGACAGGGCCTGAAAGACGGATCGTGAAAGGCATCCTGCGCATCACAGTACGGTTTTTCAGGATCATTCCTTTTCCGGTATGCTCCCGTACTGTCCAGTTCCCATGACTGTTCTGTATCACTCAGGCAGGTTTCCATAATCCGGCTCAGCATTTCAATATGCGGTCTGTGCAGCACAGGACAGGCAATTTCCACCCGGCGGCTCATGTTCCGTGTCATCCAGTCCGCGCTGGAAATAAAAGCTTTTTTCTCTTCCCCTTCTCCAAAAAGATAAATCCGGGAATGTTCCAGATATCGGCCTACAATGCTGATGATCCGGATATTCTCTGTCATTCCGGGTATGCCCGGCAGCAGGCAGCTGATTCCACGAATCACCATCCGGATGCTGACACCGGCCCTGCTGGCTTCGATCAGCTTGTCCATCAGTTCCTTATCGGTCAGGCTGTTCAGTTTCAGCCGGATTTGACCTTTTCTCCCTTTCCGGATCTGTTCATCAATCAGTTTCATCAGGGGAATCTGCATATCATTCGGCGAAACCAGAAGCGTATCTGCGTGACGGATCGTTTCGCCTTTTGCAAGAGCATCAAAGACCATACGTCCGTCACGACCGATCTGCTGGTTGTATGTCATCAGGCACAGATCCGTATAGATCCGGCTGGTGTTCTCATTGTAATTCCCTGTTCCGATCTGGGTAATATATTCTTCCCCGCCGTCATCGTTCCGGAGGCTGATCAGACAGAGCTTGCTGTGAACCTTGATATGCTCAATTCCGTAAATGACCCGGCAGCCTGCGCTTTCCAGGCGGCGGCTCCACTCAATATTGTTTTCCTCATCAAACCGGGCTTTCAGTTCGACAAAAACCTCGACCGTTTTTCCGTTTTCCGCTGCTTCCTCCAGCACTTCGGCAACCTTGCTGTTTCTGGCTACCCGGTACAGTGTCATCCGGATGGCGGTCACACGTGGGTTCACGGCCGCTTCACGCAGCAACCGCAGAAAGGTATTGAAGCTGTCATATGGATAATGAAGCAGCACATCTCCCCGTTTGATCATTCCGATCATGGAAGGGTCTGCATCCTCCGGTATCGCCAGTTTCCTGGAAGTTCGCGGCGGATAGAACAGTTCCGCCTTTCCCCTCAGCATATCGCTGAACCGGTACAGGAACGACAATTCCAGTGGTGTATCATATTCAAATACCTGGCTGGCGCTCAATCCCATGTATTCACGCAGCCGGTCCACAATGGCAGTATCAATCTGCCGGCTGAGTTCCATGCGCACAGGACAGAGGCGTTTCCGCATACGGATGATCTCCGCCATATGATCCCGGTAATTCAGGTCTTCATCATATACTGCGTCCGCATCAATATCCGCGTTCCGGGTAATCCGGGCCAGGCTTTTCCCGATCACCCTTTCTTCCGGAAAAAGCGTTGGGACATAGTGCAGGATAAATTCCTCCAGCAGGATAAACCGGCCTTCCTCACCGGGCACCCGAATCAGCCTTGGAAGAACCGTTCCTGCGCACGGAATAACTGCAACTCGAACAGAGCCGTCATTGGATTTCAGAACCGCAATTGCATAGATTTCCCGGTTTTTCAGAAACGGAAAATCCTCTTTCCGGGTAATCATGAACCGGGACAGGTATGGCAGGACATCCGAATGAAACAACTTTCCCAGTTGTTCTTCTGCCTCATCGGAAATATCGGAGAACCGGACCGTCTGGATTCCCTGGGATGCCAGGTCGTCCATCAGTACATTGTAGACTTCATCCCGTTCCCGGCAGATACTTCGGATTTTGGCCAGGGCCGCCTCAATCTGGCTGGAAGGACGCATTCCGGTCTTATTCTCCCGGCTGCCATCATCCAACAGCTTCTGATCATGCAGGCTGCCGATCCGTACCATAAAGAACTCGTCCAGGTTGGACTGGAAGATCGAAAAGAAATTCAGCCGTTCACACAGGGGAACCAGCGGGCTGCTTGCATTCATCAGCACCCGGTGGTTGAATTCAAGCCAGCTGAGCTCTCGGTTGGTAAAGCAGTTCTGCATATCTGTCCCTCCGGTTCAGTTCACGGCAATCTGATGACCATCTTTTTCAAAATATGCCCGTGCGTACTCTTCCAGCTGTTCAAGGATTCGGGTCATGGCCGGGTCGCGGTGCAGTTCCCGTACCGTTTGTGCCACTTCATCCAGCAGCCTCGCATCACCGCCGGCAAACGGTCCGGCTGCGTCCCCGGACTGCCGGGTTCCGATCAGGTCACCGGGTCCGCGCAGTTCAAGGTCCTTCCTGGAAATCTCAAACCCGTCATTGGTGCTGCACAGAATCTGCAGTTTATCTGTCGCATCTGAAAGCAGGAAGCACCAGCTTTCCGCCGTACCGCGGCCGACCCGTCCACGCAGCTGGTGCAGCTGGCTCAGGCCGAATCTTTCCGCGTTTTCAATCACCATAACCGTTGCGTTCGGGTTGTTGACACCTACCTCAATTACAGTGGTGGAAACCAGTACCTGGCTGGTTCCGTCCATAAAACTGCGTATGGCTCTTTCCTTATCCTCTGTCTTCTGTTCTCCCCATGTCAGTGCGATATTCAGATTTTGAAGTTCTTTGTCTTTCAGCTGTTCATAAACCGCCTTTGCGCTCCGTACACCGTCGGTTTTCTCACTGTCCTCCACCATCGGGCAGACTACGTAAGCCTGCCGGCCTTTGAGGACTTCCTCCCTGAGAAATGAGTACATGGCTTCCCGCTTTTCTTCCGGTACCATCCGTGTCCGTACGGCAATTCTTCCTGCCGGCAGCTCATCAATAATCGAAAGATCCAGGTCTCCGTACAGGATCAGTGACAATGTCCGGGGGATCGGTGTTGCAGACATCACCAGCACATGCGGGGCTGTTCCGGTTTCCCCGGTTCCCTTTTCCTCCAGGCCGGACCGCTGATTTACACCGAACCGATGCTGTTCATCCGTAATCACCAGCCCCAGCTGATGATATTTTACATCCTTGCTGATCAGCGCATGGGTGCCAAATACTGCCTGGCAGCTTCCTTCCGCCAGTTCACCCAAAATGGCTTTGCGTTCCTTCGCTTTTGTGCTGCCTGTCAGCAGCCGGCATGAAATGCCAGCCGGTTCCAGGAGCTTTTTGGCATTCCGGTAATGCTGCTCAGCCAGGATTTCCGTCGGGGCCATCATACAGGCCTGGACACCCGCCATACACGCCATATATACAGCACCGAAGGCAACCGCTGTCTTTCCGCAGCCGACGTCTCCCTGAACAAGTCGGGCCATCGCCGTATCCTGCCGCATATCCGCCGCGATCTCATTCAGCACGCGATGCTGGGCGGAAGTGGGTGGAAACGGAAGAAGCTTCCAGTATGCTTCCGCGGCACCGTCCGCAACCTGCAGAGGGACCGCAGGTTTCCGGTGGCTTCCGTTCATGGAAACATACAGCAGATATACCAGCATTCCCTCAAAAGCAAGCCTTCGCCGGGCAATTCGCAGATTTGCCTCATTTGTCGGAAAATGAGCCTGACGGCTTGCAAAATTCAGTTCACCCAGCCGGTACCGAAGCCGGAATTCAGCCGGCAGCGTTTCCGGACAGCAGTCGTCCACATTGTCCAGAGCCAGCCGGATCAGTTTCCGGAAGGAAGCCGCCGGAATCTGCCGTACCGCGCGGTATACGGGTGACCATCCGGTTTCCGTCACAATGATGGGGTTCTGCAGCATTCTTCGGTTGTTTTTGATATTCATGCGCCCGTAAAGGGTGATTTCATCCCCCGGGCGGATATTTTTCGCCATCCATGGTTCATTGAACCAGCATACCGGCATTTTCCCGGATGTATCGGCAATTGTACCGGTAACGCGGGAAAGCCCGTGAAAATAACTGAGCTTCAGTGATTCCTGGAATGATCCACGCACCATTACCGGTCCCTCCTGCCGGGTTGCACATGGATAAACGGTACTGTGGTCTTCATACCGCACCGGGAGCGTATACAATAAATCGCGCAATGAGAGAATTCCCACTGCGCGTAGTGCTTCAGTTCGTACAGGCCCGATGCCTTCCAGATCTGTCAGTTCCATGCTTTACTCCACGGAAATCAGATAGTAATACAGCGGCTGGCCTCCGTTATGGCATTCCACATCGCAGAAATCATATTCCTGCTCAATGGCGTCTGCAATATCCTTCGCGTCCTCTTCCTTTACATCCGCCCCGTAGTAGACGGTGATCAGTTCATCCTCGTCCGTCACGATGTTCTTCATCATTTCGGTTACGACTTCCTGGATGGAGGAGCCGGAAAACTCAATCTTTCCGTTATGCAGGCCGATGATATCGCCCTGTTTGATTTCGATTCCGTTGTATTCACTGTCCCGGATTGCATATGTCACCATGCCGGTCTTAACATGCTGGGAAGCCTCATCCATCCGCTGAACATTTTCATCCGGTTCCAGATCATTCTGGAACGCGATTGCCGCGGCAATACCCATGGCAACATTCTTTGTCGGAATCACCCGGACATCCTTCTTGCTCAGTTCTGCTGCCTGGTTGGCCGCAAATATGACATTTCCGTTGTTCGGCAGGATGAACACACACTGAGCGGGCACCTGATTGACCGCATTCAGCAGGTCATCTACAGACGGATTCATCGTCTGTCCGCCTTCCACAATCTGGTCGACGCTCAGGTCGTGGAAAAACTGGGAAAATCCGGCGCCCAGGGAAACCGCCACAAAGCCGTATTTCTTTTCAGGTTCGGCAGGCGCCGCCTGTTCTGTTTCCTCAGCCGGCTGTGCCGTTCCGTTTTCCGCATCGTAAGCACGTTTCATTTCCGCCAGGTTATCAATCCGGATTTCAGAAATCTCCGCCAGTTCAATTCCGTATTCCAGCGCGGAGCCTGGATTATCCGTATGAACATGCACCTCGGCTTTTGTCAGGTCTCCGCTGACCGATACATTGTCACCGATCCGGTTCAGGCGGCGGCGGAAAGAATCCAGATCATGCTCATCACAGTCCTCCCGGAATCTGGAAAGCGTGAAATTGACACAATATGAATATGTAAGATCCTTGCTCAGGTCATGGCAGTCATCGGAATCCGCAATGCTGTCATTCTCCATCCCGGTTTCCGCCATGCTGATGTCTTCACCACGGAGTACGGCAGCGTATCCCTGATAGATCAGCAGCAGTCCGCGTCCGCCGGAGTCCACAACACCAGCCTGTTTCAGGGCCGGAAGCATATCGGGCGTTTTTTTCAGAATGGCTTCGCCGCTCTTCAGAATCACGGTGAACAGTTTATCGTAGTCTTCCGGATCGTTGGCTGCCTGCTTCATGGCATCCTCTGCAACCACGCGGGCAACCGTCAGGATTGTACCTTCCTTGGGCTTCATCACGGCTTTATAGGCCATTTCAGCACCTTTCCCCAGCGCTTCGGCGAACTGAACCGGAGTAATCTTCTCAATCCCGCTTACCGCTTTTGCAAAGCCGCGCAGTAACTGGCTCGTGATTACGCCCGAATTGCCGCGTGCGCCTTTCAGTGCCCCTTTGGCGAGCGCATTCGCCGCTTCATCCGCCCGGAGGAATTCCTTGCTGTTCACTTCCCGGGTGGCAGACTGCATCGTCAGGGACATGTTCGTACCGGTATCACCGTCCGGTACGGGGAAAACATTCAGGGCGTCCACCGCTTCACGGTTCTTTTCCAGCAGCGCTGTGCCGGCCATCACCATGTCACGCAGCAGGAGGCCGTCAATTGTCTTAAACTGAATCAAGGAATTTTCCTCCGTCTTACAATACTTGTGAGTTCAAACAGAATCAGATCCGGATGCCTTCCACCGAAATACTGATCTTCCGGACTTTGACACCGGTCATGCTTTCCAGTTTATACCGAACCGTTTCGACAATGGTCTTGCAAACTTCGGAAATGGAAATTCCGTATTCGACAATGATAAAAAGATCCACATCAAGCATATCGCCAACATTCCGGATCTGGACGCCCTTGGACAGGTTTTCCCGTCCCAGCCATTCAGAAATCCCGTCTGTTGCCCGCTTGCCGGACATTGCCACAATCCCGTAGCACTCCAGGGCGGCATAGCCGACAACCTTCAGCATAACGTCTTCCGCAATATAGATTGTGCCGTAATCATTCTTGACTTTACATTCCATTGAATACGCCTCCTTGCACATCCCGAGGAAATAGCCGGGCTGCAGTATCCTGAAAAAGACCCAGTAAATTATACAGGATATTGGAGGCTTTATCAAGCTTTTTCCAAAATGCCCGACCTTCAGGAGCTTGACATTTTGCCCTCTATCATTCATAATATGACCAATACGATGATGGGAAGATGTTCCCCGGCAACGGTCTTCAGAGAGCTTCCGGCAGGTGGAAGGAAGCGTCCGGCGGGGAAATGTACATCCCGGAGTTATCGTCTGAAAGCGGTGGCAAGTAGGATGGATCCGGTACGCCGGTTACAGCGTTCAGATAAGGGCATTGCACAACTTGTCCGCAATGTCAAATGGAAGTGGTACCGCGGTTCTTCGCCTTCCGGAGAGCTGCGGATTTTTTGTTTTTTGAAGGAGGCTTTTCCATGGACCAGTCCGATGTTCGTTTCGCCCACCGGTTTGACAATGTATCCGGAAGCGCCATTCGGGAAATCTTCAAGATCATTGCGCAGCCCGGTATGATCTCATTTGCCGGCGGCAATCCTTCCCTCAACGCTCTTCCCGACAGGCTGGTTTCCGATCTGGCTGTCGATGTCCTGGCGCAGAACGGTAAGGCGATCCTGCAGTACGGGGCAACGGAGGGATACGCGCCTTTCCTTGAAAGTCTGCATGCTTATGTTGCGGATATGCTGAAGTGTAAAATCCCGGCGGTCCTGCCGGTTACCGGTTCCACCCAGGCGATGGATCTGCTCTGCAAGGCCATGATTGACCCCGGCGACACGATTCTCGTGGAGAATCCTTCCTTCCTGGGCAACCTCCAGTGCATGAAGCTGTATCAGGCCAACCTGGTGCCTGTGGAAAGCGACGGAGACGGTCTGCTTCCTGATGATCTCGAAGCGAAAATCAGGCAGTACCATCCCAAGATGCTCTACACGATTCCGACGTTCCAGAATCCCACCGGCAAAACACTTCCGGAAGACCGGCGGAAACGCATTGCTGAGCTTGCCAATGAGTATCACATGGTAGTTGCGGAGGATGATCCGTACCGCGATCTGCGCTACACCGGAACTCCGCTTCCTTCCATCAAGAGCTTTGACACGGACGGATGGGTGGTTTTCCTCGGCAGCTTCAGCAAGATCATTTCTCCCGGCCTGCGCGTCGGCTTCATGGCCGGCGATCCGTCTATCATCCGGAAGTGCACGGTCGGTAAGCAGTCCACTGACGTCCATACAGCCAACCTGAACCAGGCGGTTGTGGACCAGTTCATCCGCCGCGGTCTGCTGCCGGGCCATATCGCTTCCATCTGCGCCGAGTACGGAAAGAAGATGAAGCTGATGCTTGACCAGCTTTCCGCTTTTCCCGGCGGCGTCTCCTATACCAAACCGGAAGGCGGCCTGTTCATCTGGGCGGAACTTCCGGAGAACATCAGCGCGCTTGATATGCTGACCAAAGCCATCGATAAAAAGGTCGCCTTTGTCCCCGGCACGCATTTCTGTGTCGGCGGCGGCCACGAAAACACCATTCGGCTGAACTTTTCCAACAGTACGGAAGACCAGATCATTACCGGCATGGGTATCCTGAAAGACCTGATTGCCGAAACCATCTGACAAGGAGGAAACAAATATGGAACATATCCTGGACATCCTGAAAGAGCGCGGATTTATCGCTCAGGTTACATTTGAAGACGAGCTTTACGAGCAGCTGAAGAATCCGACGGTTTTTTACGTCGGTTTTGATCCCACCGCGGACAGCCTGCATATCGGCCATTACATCCCGATTATGGCGATGGCGCATATGCAGCGTGCCGGGCACAAGCCCATTGCCCTGATGGGCGGCGGAACCGCCATGATCGGCGACCCCTCCGGCAAAACCGACATGCGGAAAATGCTGACCACGGAAACGATCGACAGCAATGTGGAAAGCATCAAAAAGCAGATGTCCCGTTTCCTGGATTTCAGCGAAGGGAACGCCATCATCGTCAATAACGGGGACTGGCTGCGCCACCTGAACTTCATTGAATTTATGCGCGATATAGGATCCCAGTTCTCCGTCAACAAGATGCTCACAGCGGACTGCTACAAAGCCCGCATGGCAACTGAGAACGGCCTCAGTTTTCTGGAATTCACCTACATGCTGATGCAGAGCTACGACTTCCTGGAGCTGTTCCATCGCTACGGCTGCCGCCTGGAGATGGGCGGCAACGATCAGTGGAGCAATATGCTCGGCGGTGCGGACCTGGTCCGGAAAAAAGACGGCGAAAAGGCGTTTGCCTGCACGTTCCAGCTGCTCCTGACCCATGACGGCAAAAAAATGGGCAAAACGGAAGCCGGCGCGCTCTGGCTGGATGCTGCAAAGACTTCTCCCTATCAGTTCTATCAGTACTTCCGGAATGTCGACGACAAGGACGTGGAAAAGTGCCTTGCGCTGCTGACCTTCCTCCCCATGGATGAAGTGCGCCGCCTGGGTGCCCTCCGGGATTCCGAAATCAACGAAGCCAAGAAGGTTCTCGCGTATGAAGTGACCAAGCTGGTCCACGGTGAGGAAGAAGCCCGGAAGGCGGCGGAAGCCTCTGCTTCCCTCTTCGGCGGCGGCGCCTCCATGGAGAACGTTCCAACCCTGGAGGTTACCGAAGCGGAACTGAATGAGGATGCCCGGGTCTCCACGATGCTCGTCCGCGCCGGTCTCTGCAAGAGCCAGAGCGATGCCCGGAAACAGATTGAGCAGAACGCGGTCTCCCTGGATGACAGCAAGGTGACCGATCCGGCCGCGCAGATTTCTGTCGCGCAGCTGAAAGAGGACGGTATCCTCCTGAAAAAAGGCAAGAAGGGATTCTGCCGCATCAAGCTGGTATGAAAGACTCATATATCACGGTAAAATCATCGGCATCCGGTGAATTCACAATCGAAAAGAGCCGTTTCATCGGCTATGCGTGCCCCTGCGCGTCGGAAAGCGAAGCGCTGTCTTTCCTGCAGTCCGTCCGCGATCAGCATCGCGGGGCAACGCACCACTGCTACGCGTATATCATCGGCGAAAACGCCGGGATCATGCGGTACAGTGACGACGGAGAGCCCGGCGGTACCGCCGGGCTCCCGATCGTGGAAGTGATGAAATCTTCGCATGTGGTGAACTGCTGTGTGGTGGTGGTCCGGTATTTCGGCGGCGTCCTGCTGGGAACCGGCGG
>JAEEGL010761556.1_pt1 | contig 16410 bp, 12 predicted proteins | sample 9134231 | NCBI WGS metagenome assembly JAEEGL01 (sample SAMN16246548, study PRJNA631951) | gut metagenome | biome: gut microbiome; feature: rumen; material: fiber-attached | host: Bos | place: Iran: Karaj | collected 2018-10
ATTAGTTCAGTAAAATGGCCGTACCCGCTCAAACGGCGCTCTGCCTGTACAGATAGTCGCAAGCTCCTATCTGCACAATCGGTACAATTGCATTATCTCATCGCCTCTGGCGAATCCTTCATTGAACGCGCTCGCGCTTCCGGCGCACACTCCAAGACAAAGAGCATCTTCCATATTCCCGTTCTCAAGATATCCGGCCAGGAACCCGGCGACCATCGAATCTCCTGAACCTACAGTATTTACAACTATGCCTGCGGGCGCAGGTCTTGAAAATACATGACCGTCTTCGGTGACGAGTATCGCACCGTCCTCACCCATCGACACAAGAACATTCCTTGCTCCTTTATCCTGCAGACGCTTAGCCGCATCGGTGATCTTGTTTGTATCGTTAACCGGTAACTCTTCATGGAACAGATCCGACAGCTCCTCAATGTTCGGCTTTATCAGGAACGGATGATAACACAGCGCATTTACGAGCGCCTCGCCGTTGGTATCAAGTATCACCTTTGTATCCCTGTACGGAAGATCCGCGATGAATGACGCAAAAGTATCACTCTCCATATTTGTCGTGGAAGCACCTGCAAGGATGAGCATGTCATCCTTGTCGATCTGTCCTATCTTGTCGCGCAGTGCCCTCATGCTCACGGCATCCACAAAAGGTCCCGGCGCATTCACTTCCGTTTCCTCAATGCCGTGGAACTTGATGTTGATCCTCGAGTGTCCCTCCGGAAGATGTACGAAATTAGTCTTGATCCCCATCTTCTGAAGGCCTTCTTCTATCTCTCCTCCGGTAAAGCCGGCAACAAATCCCATTGCGGTATTGTCTATGCCAAGCTCTTTTAACACCTGTGATACGTTAACGCCCTTTCCTCCGTACATATACGTGGCCTTACGCATACGGTTCAGCTTTCCTATATCCAGACTGTCGACTGTTACAAGATAGTCGATGGACGGATTGTAAGTTAGCGTGTAGATCATAAACTCTCCTCCTCACCGGATCCTTCCTCATCGGGAAGGTATCCGAGATAGACCATCCTCCTGTAGACCTGCTGCCCGAGAAGCCTGTGGTAATGCTTGTTCCCGTGAACATAATCGCTTCTTAAGGAAGACGGTATCTCTCCTTTCTTTATATCGGCTATATCACTTTCAGTCGGCTCTATCCCGAGATCCTTAAGTCCGTAATAGAGCATGTATTTTCTGATATCTATGAAGTGATCCCCGAACTCTTTTGCAAGGGCGGCATTTACTTCTTCTATCTCCGGACTGCCCCCTGCATACGTCAGTCCCACGATCACATACTTCTCGCACTTTGCCGCATCCAACATGGCACGCTCGAGCTTTATTATATTCTCCGCACCCTTTGCGGTCGGAAGATCGTTCGTTCCCGCAAAGATCACGAGCACGTCGCCCATCTTCGCATCGATCATTCCGTGCGTCTTGAACTGTGTTCCTTCTTCGATCGCGATCCTCTCGCCTTTTTTGCTCCGCTTGAAATAGAACGATCCGTTGAGCTTTACGAGCTCTCCCTCTATCCCGCTGATCGCACACGGGTTGATCCCCGCATCACCGTTGTCGAGGAAAAATACATGACCGTCACTTTCGGTCCGTAAGAATATCGGGATAAGTGTAACATCCGCCGGAATGACCGTTGCCTTGACATTGACCCGAAGGCCTCCCTCACGCATCGCTATCATCGCCGTGTTCTCTGACTCTACACCGTAGTTTACAACATCACATCCGGACATATCCCTTAATATATCGGGATATGCACTTGCCTCGTCTACCGACACCGTAAGTGAATCACCCCAGCATATGATCCTCGGGAGTGGGCCCTCATACGACACCTTCGGCTCTACCTTGCCGTGCCACAGATACTCACTGTCATCATCAAACTCCGGTAAGCTGTTGTCCTTTTCTGTATCTTCCTTAGGGAGATCTTTTTCGATCACCGTATCGTCCGCTACCTCTACGGTCTCTAAAGTATACTCGGAGTCCTTTTTCATCTCCGAAGCAAGAGCCTTACCGGCATACACTCTCAGCACTATGAATGCTGACATGAACACTATGAAAAGAAGATAGGTGACGAATGATTTTTTCATAACTATATGATTATACCATAATATTCATATAAACAAAAAGGCGGAGCCGCCAAGGGCCCCGTTGCTCTTTATTTCTTCTCTATGTACTTCCTGATATAATCCTTGACCTCTTCACGGTCGATCGAGAGTGCGAGTGCCATCTCCTCATACAGTCGGTTCTCCGCGATCCTGAAATATCGCTCATCTATCGCCGTTGACTTCTTGCCGCTTTCTATTCGCGCCTTTCTTCTGAAATACATCGTCTTGATGATCTGTATCAGCTTCCTCGGATCCTTGGAATTGACCGCGTTCTTATATTCAAGCTCACGCTTTTTCTCATCGGAGATATCTATCTGGTCAAGATCGTCGATCTCGGACATGAGCTTCTTGACCTCGTCCTTGCCGAGTGCAAAGCGAAGTGCATCATCATCCCCGTCGACAGGCACATAGATGGTGGCAGCATCATCGAAGCACGGGCGAAGTGTATAATACTTCCTGCCGACAACGGACTTGCCCATGCCGGTAAGAGGACCGATCTTCTCGATCCTGCACACGCCGTTGGAACACACTACCGTATCACCTATCTTGAACATGATAACCTCCTGTTTTATTCTCCATACAAAAAAGTGTTGTAAAAAATGGCTCACTATCCATTTTACAACACTTTTTGCATAAATGTAAGGCTAAATTTCTGAAATTATAAATATTTGTCTGAATCTTAATTCAAGGTCGCTCGGACATATGGATCGACTACATTTAATCCATCTGAAATTCACCAACTATATCCTGCAGCTGTACGACACAATTCTTGCTCTCTTCCACAAGTCCGCTCGTCTCGCTCGTACGGCTCACCATATCCGTTGTCTTTTCTGCGATATCCGTTACGCCGACCGTTGATTCGCCGACCGTTGACGTAATACCTGAGATCGCATCCGATATCTTTGCGATCGAATCGGTAAGATTGACGATCGACTCATGCACATCGTTCATGCTCTCCTTGAACTTGACCGCATCATCATTGTACTGTTCGCTGACCTGTGCAAACTCTGCGTAATCCGCAAGTACGGTCTCTTCGAGGAATGCGCCCGTCTCAGACAGGCATCCCGACATATTTGATACCGCATTGTTTACTTCGCTTACTATATCGTTGATATCGGCAACTGTTGTTGATGTCTGGTTCGCAAGGTTACCGATCTCGGTAGCGACAACCGCAAATCCTCTTCCGGCCTCACCTGCTCTTGCTGCCTCTATCGAAGCATTAAGTGCAAGGAGTGACGTCTGCGAAGATATGGACATGATCGCATCCGTAAGGGCATTGATCTTATCGACTGCCTTCGATTCCTCGATCGCCTTATCGGAACGTACCTTAACGGATTCGTACTTCTCTTTTGTCTTGTTCGTTGCAGCGATCGTCTTCTCACGAAGCTCTGCCGCTCTGTCCATGACTTCCTTCGAAAGCGTATCTCCCGCTTCGGAAAGTGCCTGTATATCTTCTGCTCCGGTCTTCATGTAACCGATGTTTGCATATATACTCTCTGCCGTTGCGCTAGTCTGCTGCATTCCTGCCGCAAGCTCTTCGGTAGTCGCTGAGTTGTCCGTACACATCGAGTTGACTACGTTTGTTACATCCTCGAGCATGTCGACATTACCGTTGATCTTTGTTGATGCCTCTTCGATAGACGATACCATCCTGCGCAGGTTGGCTCTCATGCCGCCTACGGCTCTTGCCATCACACCGTTCTCGTCATGACGTCCGACAAGCTTGTCGGAGTTCGGATTGTGCCTGAAATCAAACTTGCTCGTACGGTCCATGATATCCGTGAGCATATGTATGGGTCTTGTGATGACTATCGACATTGCGTAGGCTCCCGCAAGAGAAACAAGAAGCATTACTATCGATACGATTATACCGATGTTCCTGATCCTGTTCATCGGAGCGAGCGCAACATCCTCATCCGCAGACAGAACAAGTATCTGGTTCTTGTTCGTTATCGCGTAACCGGCATATTTGTATGAACCCTTGTAAAGGTATCTGGCAACGCCGTCCTGAGGTGTCTGACCGGCCTGAAGCTGAGCTACGAGGCCCTTAACAACCTCGTTCTCGACAGGGGATCCGATCTTGGATTCCGTCGGATGATACAGCATCGTACCGTCCTCCGACACAAGATATGCATACGATCCGTCGATCGTGGATATGCTGACATTTCCAAGCGCACTCTTGTAAAAATCACCGTTCACGGCTGTCGGCGCCTTGCGGTTGAGAAGATCCCTCTCTGCCTTCGATACATACTCGATGTAGTCAAGCGTAACTCCCGTGATCTCACTCTTTGCGTTCCTGACGAATATCAGTGTGCTGACCGTGACCGTTATGCCCACGCACACGAGCACAAGGAGCATGATCTTCGCGCCGATCGAATAGATGAAAGTAACCTTGTCATCTGCCTTCTTTTTCACGTTATTTTTCACATTTTTACCCATAAGAAATCCTCTCCGTTGTAACTTGCGTTACATTTTTATGAAAATATGATGTGATTATACATGAAAAATCGACAAAAAACAACCTTTTTATGCGGGTTTGACTACCTTTCCATCTTAAGGATCATCGATGAATATGCACCCATGTGAAGACCTCCGCCGAAGTCCACCGTCTCGCCTGAGATAAGGTCTTGCGCCCGGCCGCACCCGAAGTCCATATGAACCGTATATTCATTATCATCGGCGTTTATACATACGAGCACTCTCTCGTCGTCACATTTCCTCTCGATGATACACTGCTTATTCGTAAGATGCGCGTTGGCAAAGTTGCCGTACTGAAGCGCTTTGCTCTCTCTTTTTGCCTTGGCGAGCTTTGCAATATGCTCTGACAGTTCACTCCACTGTGGCTTGTCAAAGCACGGACGAAGTGCCGGATCGCCCATCGACTTGTCGGCCTTTTCGCCCCACTCACTTCCGTAGTAAACGCACGGTATGCCGGGCATCCCGAACGCGAGCGTATATATGAGCGGGATATGATTTTCGTTCGTGAGGATGCTCGCAACCCTTGAAACATCATGGTTGTCTACAAACGACAGAAGATGTCTTCCGCGGTACAGGCACCAGTTATCGGGTCCGAACTGGCGAAGGAGCGAGTGGCATATCTCAAACATGTTCATGCTGTTAAAGCTTGAGAACAGGCCCTTATAACACTCATAGTTCGTAACCGAATGGCACATGTCATCGCCCATCCAGCGGTTGTAGTCACCGTGCAGACATTCACCGAGAAGGAAAAAATCATCCTTCAGGCCGCTCGTATACGACCTGAGTCTCTTTAAGAACTCGGGTGGCAGACAGTATGCAACATCAAGGCGAATACCGTCGATATCAAACTCATCGACCCAGCCCTTTATGCATTCGAATATGTGGTTTACGACAGCGTCATTCCAAAGGTTCAGCTTTACGAGATCGAAGTTCCCCTCCCAGCCTTCATACCACAGGCCGTCATTGTAGTTACTGTTACCGTCGAAGTTTATATTGAACCAGTCCTTGTAGATACTGTCCCACCTGTAGCGAAGCACATCCTGGAATGCCCAGAACCCGCGTCCTACATGGTTGAACACACCGTCAAGGACAACCTTTATCCCCGCCTCATGAAGCGCTGCCGTAACCTTCTTAAAGTCTTCGTTCGTACCGATCCTCGAATCGATCACCGAATAATCCCTTGTGTTGTATCCGTGCGTATCCGACTCAAAGACAGGTGAGAAATAGATCGCGTTAACATTAAGCTTCTTAAGATGATCGATCCAATCGATGACCTTTAGGATGGAATGATTTTCGCCCGCGTGCTCATAAGTCTTCCCGGCGCTACGCTCCTGCGCACAAAGCGGTGCGTCAGGATTGTCGAAAGGTGCTCCGCAAAAGCCGAGCGGATATATCTGATAAAATACCGATTCATATGCCCACATACTGTTTCCTCCCTCATTTTTGTGGATTTGCAAAATCACAATATATAGTACCACGTCTTTACAATATGCGCAATCTGTCGTAGAATTTGCGCATGTGCGATGCTATCCCGGAAATCAGAATATCGGTGCGCCGACTCGTTGAGTTCATCATGCGAAGCGGCGACATAGACAACCGGCGCAAGGCGTCCTCCGGTCCCGAGGTCATGTTAGAGGGTGCAAACATACACCGCATGATACAGCGGCGCATGGGGCGCGACTATCACGCCGAGGTCTATCTGTCATGTGTCATAGAATGTGCGGATCTTCGCATCATCATCGACGGCAGGGCCGACGGGATCATCATTCCTTCCGGGGGCGAAGAAGGAACGGATACATTTCTTACCGATGAGACAGATGCTGCACTTCTCGAGCTTGGCGACAATGACGGCAATACTTCTGCATCAGTACCATCCGCCTTGCTCCCCGCATTGCCGGACTTTGGTTTCGAGGATGATGTCGACCTTACGGGACACGTCGTCATCGACGAGATCAAGACAACCTACCGCGAACTTGAAAAGATCAAAAAGCCCGCTCAGGAACACATGGCGCAGGCGATGTGCTATGCCTACATGGTCGCGAACATGGCGAACCTTCCCCACATCGGGGTCAGGATGACATACTGCAATACCGAGACACGCGAGCTTCGTTATTTTGACAGCCTCTTTACTTACGAAGAGATCTCCGGCTGGTTCACATCCCTTATAAGATCCTACAAGCGCTGGGCCGATTTTGAGACCGGCTGGAAGAAGATCCGCAACATGAGCATAGACTGCATGGAGTTCCCGTACGATTACCGAAGCGGACAGCGAGAGCTCATGGGGCAGGTCTACAGCTCGATCGTAAAGCGCCAAAGGCTCTTTGTCATGGCCCCTACGGGAGTCGGCAAAACACTCGCTACAGTCTATCCTTCGTTAAAATCACTTGCCGAGGATAAAGCTGATAAGATCTTCTATCTGACCGCAAAGACTATAACGAGGACCGTAGCTTCGGACTGCCTGAACCTTCTGCGTCAGACCGGAGGATCAGGACCCGAAGACTTGCGTCTTCGACTCAAGAGCGTGACACTTACCGCCAAGGAAAAGATATGCCCGCTCGAAAAATGTGAATGTAACCCCGAAGCCTGTCCGTATGCAAAGGGACACTTCGACAGGATAAATGACGCTATGTACGACCTTCTTGTAAATGAGGACGAGTTCTCGAGACAGAAGGTGACCGAGTATTCCGACAAGCATATGGTCTGCCCGTTCGAGTTCTCTCTTGACATGTCACTGTTTGCGGACATGATCATCTGCGACTACAACTACGTGTTCGACCCGAACGTGTATCTGCGAAGGTTCTTCGGTGATACAGCTACCGGAAGGTTCATCTTCCTTACCGACGAGGCACATAATCTTACCGAACGCGCGATGAAGATGTATTCGGCACGCATTGTAAAAGAGGATCTTCTTGACGTAAAGCGTCTCGTAAAAGACACATCCCCGTCTCTTGCAAGAGCGCTCGAGACGTGCAACAGAAATATGCTCATGGTAAAAAGGGAATGTGAAGACATAAAGGTTATGAGCTCTTTCGATACCTTTGTCAATCTCCTGCTGCGCCTTTGCGGACGCATAGAGGAATTCCTTGACGATCATGACCGGTTTGCCCATACCGATGAAGTGCTCGATCTGTACTTTGATGTCAGGCACTTCCTGAACATATATGAGAACATGCACCCGGCTGATTACGTGATGTTCGCAAGGCTTGAGGAGAACAGTGATTTTTCATTCGACCTCATGTGCGCGAATCCCGCAAAAAGAGTAAGAGCATGCACCGACAAGGCACTTTCTGCCGTCTTCTTTTCGGCAACGCTCCTTCCGATCGACTATTACCGCATGATGCTCGGCGCCGAGGCAAGTGACCCTGCCGTGTATGCAAAGAGCGTGTTCGATCCCGCGAAAAAGCTGCTTCTTGTTGCAAGGGATGTCACGAGCAAATACACGAGAAGGGGCGAGAGTGAGTACGACAGGATGGCTCAGTACATCTCGCAGACAGTTCGCGCAAAGGCCGGGAACTACATGGTCTTCTTCCCTTCGTTTGCTATGCTCGACAATGTGTATGAGCTGTTCATAAACCGCTATCACGATCCGGATAATGAGGAACTGATCGTTCAATCCGCCTCGATGTCGGAAGCTGAGCGCGAGGATTTTCTCGGGAGGTTTTCTGATACCGACAAAGCTACCGTACCCGCTCAGACGCCCTCGCCGGAAGCATCCCGCAACTGTGTTACGGGATATCCGCTCCGGACTTTGATCGGATTCTGCGTGCTCGGCGGCATCTTCTCCGAAGGGATAGACTTAAAAAATGACGCCCTGATAGGCGCCATTATTATCGGAACCGGTCTTCCGATGGTATGTAAAGAAAGAGAACTTCTTAAACGCTGCTACAGCGATATGGGCCTCGACGGCTTCGCATACGCCTACCGCTACCCCGGCATGAACAAAGTGCTTCAGGCTGCCGGCCGTGTGATACGGACTGAAGACGACAGAGGCGTCGTTGCCCTGCTTGATGAGCGGTTCTTAACACGCGACCACCTGCGTCTTTTCCCACGCGAGTGGGAGGACTACACGGTGTGCCGCGTGGATGATATGACAGAGGCGTTGGAGGGGTTCTGGGGGATCACTCTTCCCCGTTCTTAACAGCCTTTGCCGCTTCCTCTTGGATATCCGGGAAGAATGACAGTACAGGCTCTTCGTCCTTTCCGTCAAGCCTACGTGCAACATAGTTGCGCGTGATCCTAACCACAACGGGAGTAAGTGCTACAACACCGATAAGGTTGGGGATCATCATGAGTCCGTTAAACGTATCCGAGATGTCCCATGCGAGCGATGATGTCATGACCGCACCCGATACCATCATGAGAACGAAGATCACGCGGTAGATCTTTACACCCGTGATACCGAACAGGTACTCAACAGCCTTGCTTCCGTAGTGAGACCATCCCAGAACAGTCGTGAAAGCAAAGAGCAGTACAGCGATCGCAACAAACCACTGTCCGGGACGACCGAATACATTACCGAACGCCTGTGCAACAAGAGTCGCATCACTTACGCCTTCTTTAACAAGTCCCGTTTCCAGGTCAATATATCCCGATGACAGAACTACCATAGCCGTCATCGTACATACGATGAACGTATCCGCAAACACTTCGAAGATTCCCCACAGGCCTTGCTTTACAGGCTCCTTGACGTTCGAATTACTGTGTACCATAACAGAGCTACCGAGTCCGGCCTCATTCGAGAACACACCACGCTTACATCCCTGTTGAACAACGGTCATAACTGCAATACCCGTTGCACCGCCGGCTACAGCCTTGACTCCGAATGCGAATCTGAAGATCGCTACGAACATACTGCCGATCGATGTGATATGAACACACATTATAATAAGTGCACCTATTACATAGATAAGTGCCATGAACGGTACGACTCTTTCCGCAACGGCTGCGATACGCTTCAGGCCTCCGATTATAATGAATCCGCCGATGAACATGAGCACGATACCGATCGTAAGGTTAACGGGATTGATGCCTCCGAGCACGGTCTGTGCATTATGTCCCGCAAAGAATGCATCTTCTATATTGAGAGTGATCTTGTTGATCTGTCCCATGTTACCGATACCGAATGATGCGAGTATCGCAAAGCATGCGAACAGGACAGCGAGAAAGCTTCCGAGCCACTCATATCCCGTGATCTTGCCGAGACCGTCCTTGAGGTAGTACATCGCACCTCCGGACCACTCACCTTCTTTGTTCTTACGTCTGTAATATATACCGAGAACATTCTCCGAATAATTCGTCATCATACCGAGGAACGCTGCGACCCACATCCAGAAGACCGCGCCGGGACCTCCGACACATATCGCCGCACTCACGCCCGCGATGTTACCCGTTCCTATAGTCGCGGCAAGCGCCGTACACAACGCCTGGAACTGCGAAACGCTCCCTGCCTCATGCTTCACATGCGCGTCCGGCTTGAACACTCCGCCGATCGTCTTGCTCATCCAGTGCTTAAAGTGAGTTACCTGAAAGCACTTTGTCAGTATCGTCGTAAGTACACCCGTACCGATCAGAAGGACCAGTCCGATCTTCACCCACACGAACGAATTGATGATGTCATTAACGTTTGCAACGTTGGTCATAAAATCACTCATCTTGTCTCCTCACAAAACCCTTAATAAACAAACAGGGCTGTAGCCTTTGCTACTGCCCCATTGCAGTTTCATTTCCTTATCATTATACACATATATCCCGATATGTAAAGCAAAACCTGCCTGTAGTCACCGCCGGTACGCCCGTATCCTCGCGATCTCCTCCTTATACGGAGGCTCTTCATTCTTAGGATCTGCGGGATCCTTGATGTACGGCGTCTCGAGTATCTTCGGGATTTTCATAAAATCATTATGATATACAACCTTGCATATCGCCTCATAACCGATATTGCCGTCACCTATGTTCGCATGCCTGTCCTTGTGACTGCCGAGTGTGTTCTTCGAATCGTTAATGTGGAATACGCTTATCCTTTCCTTACCTACGATCCGGTCGAACTCATCAAGCACACCGTCAAGGTCGTTTACGATATCATACCCGCTGTCGAACACATGGCACGTATCAAAGCATACGCTCAGTTTGTCATTGTATTTAACACCGTCTATTATCTGCGCGATCTCCTCGAACCTGCATCCGATCTCACTTCCCTTACCCGCCATAGTCTCGAGCGCGATCGAGCATTTCATGTCAGGGGTTATGATCTCATTTAGTCCGTCGACTATCTGTTTGATCGCAACATCCCTTTCGGCACCGACTCCCGATCCCGGATGGAGGATCAGCGTATCCGCCCCCATGGCTATGGTCCGCTCTATCTCCACCGTGAGAAAATCCTTTGCAAGCTTGTATATCTCCGGCTTTACAGTATTTCCCAGATTGATGATATACGGCGCATGGATCACGACCTTTTCGATCCCGTGCTCCTTCATGTACTCATGGCCCTCCGTAACCTTAAGCTCGGAAACCGGCTTTCTTACAGTGTTCTGCGGAGCACCCGTATATACCATGAACACGTTCGAGCCATACGAATCCGCTTCCTTCGCGGAACCTAAGAACATATCCTTCCCATGCATCTTGCAGTGTGAACCGATCAATATATCCGCCATGATATTTCTCCTTTATATCCTTATCTCATCAAACCTTTTTAACAAGTTGCGTCAGTTCTTCCGGGCTGTCGATCACATATTCACAGCCCTGTACATCTCCGAATCCGTACCGTGCGAATATGAACGTACATCCCGCATCATCGCATGACTTCTTGTCCGTTATCGTATCTCCGACATAAACAGGTGTCGTCAATCCGTTATCGGATATGACCTTTCGGAGGTTATCAGCCTTAAACAGGCCGGTATCCCCGTAGCACAGATGATCCGTTATATATTCTGCGCATCCGGTCTTACGCATGAACAGTTCTATGTAACCGGCCTGGCAGTTACTGACGATGAACACCGGGAAACTCTCAGACAGTTCCTTTATCGTCTCTATAATGCGAGGATAAAGCACACCACCGCTCTCATCAAGATACTTGTCTTCATAGGAGTATATTACAGGCGTAAGCTTTTCTATCTCCTCGTCCGTACCATTCGGAAAGACATCTTTGATAATATCCTCCATCGGCAGTCCGAACAGACCTTTGAGCCTGTCGGCTGTGATCTTCGGATCCGGATATCCGCTGTCAGTAAATGCCCTGTTCCACGCATCCTTCACTATATCCGTGGAGTCCCACAGCGTTCCGTCCACATCAAATATAATACCGTCCGTCTTTATCATACCCATACCTTTGATAAAAAAATAGGGAACAAAAAGTTCCCTATCATCTGTTTCATTTACAGCCGCTGTACCATACTACAGAGCAGCCTTGATCTTGTCGAGAATGTCGGTGTACATCGCAGCAAGTTCGTCATTGTGCTCCTTGATGAACGCAAGGTCTCCGTCTGCTGCTGCATATTCAAGAGTCTTCGCCTTGGCACTTAAGTCCGTTGCCCCGATCGTAAGACTCGTTGACTTGATGGCATGCGCCACTACCCTGTAGCTCGGCAGATCTTCCGCCTCATAGAACTTTGCAAGCTCTTCGCGCCTGTCCTCTTCAAGATATCCTTCAAGCACTTCACGGTAGATCTCTTCATCTCCCGCACAGTATTCCATTGCAACATCCTGATCAAGAAACTCAAATCCCGTCATAATATGCCTCTCATCAAACTACACGATCGATCAAATGCTTCAATCAAATATAATATAGAATGATGCCTCAAAAATCAACACAATAATTGCTCACCGCATCATATCCTACAGCAGGCTCTCCACGTACCTCACGGAGCCCATCGCATCCTTCGAGTACGCATCGGCGCCTATCTTGTCGGCATACTCCTGCGTGAGAACCGCACCTCCCACCATGACTTTGCACCACGGTGCCTTTTCGTGTATGAGCTTAATCGTATCCTCCATCGCAGGAACGGTCGTAGTCATGAGGGCCGACAGTCCGCATACATCCGCGTGGAGTTCGGTTACCGCCTTTAGGACATCTTCCGGATCGACATCCTTACCGAGGTCCGTAACATCAAATCCGTAGTTCTCAAGAAGAAGCTTGACTATGTTCTTGCCTATGTCATGGACATCGCCCTTGACCGTTGCGATGACTATCTTACACTCTGAGTTCTTAGACTTGCCCGAAGTTTTATCTTCCCCTGCTTCTTTAGCCTTCTCCATCTGCGCCTTTATGATGACGAAAGCTTCCTTTGCCGCCTCCGCGCTCATAAGGAGCTGCGGCAGATACATCTTCTTCGCTTCAAATCCCTCGCCGACGACATTGAGTGCGGGTATGACCTCCTCGGAAACGATAACGAGAGGATCCTTTCCTTCCTCGTTTATCATCCTGTCCGTGATCTTTCCCGACTGATCCTTCAGTCCCTTAACTATAGCGCCCATCAGCTCGGTCATTCCGGAAGTATCCGCTGATGATCCGCCTGTTTGCGGGCCTGCTGCCTGTGTCGATGTAAGTGTACCGTATTTGCCGTCGTAAATATCCGCAAAGTTTATAAAATCGGTACAGTTGCTGTCAAGATCGTGAAGCGCCCTGTAACAGTGATAGGTGACCATCATCTCTGCCGAGAACGGGTTCATTATCGCTGCGGACAGTCCGCATTCGAGCGCCGCCGCGAACATACCTGCCGTTATCATGTTACGCTTCGGGAGTCCGAACGAAACATTGCTGATACCGAGCGATGTATGAACTCCGAGCTCATTACGCAATATTCGTACGCATTCGAGAGTAGTGACCGCCGCGGTCGTGTCGGCACTTATAGTCATACACAGCGGATCGAATATCAGATCCTTCTTCTTAATGCCATAGCTTTCGGCCACTTCTATTATATGCTTCGCGACTTCTATACGCTCTTCTACGGTCTCCGGGATACCGTTCTCGTTTATAGTGAGTGCGACTACAAAACCACCGTATTTCTTAACGAGCGGGAAGATCGCCGACATTACCTCTTCCTTGCCGTTCACGGAATTGATCATCGCTTTGCCGTTATATGCACGTAGCGCTGCTTCCATGGCTACCGGGTCCGATGTATCAAGCTGGAGCGGCAGATCGGTAACTGCCTGCAGTTCCCTGACTGTCTCGGTCAAAAGCGCCGGTTCATCAATATCGGGAATCCCGACGTTAACGTCAAGTATATGGACCTTCTCATCCGCCTGACGCAGTCCCTCATTTAATATATAGTCCATGTCATGCTCTATAAGAGCCTGTTTGAAACGCTTCTTGCCGGTCGGATTGATCCTCTCTCCGATCAGTATCGGGTCCTTGTCAAAATAAACCGCGTGCGTATACGAACTTACGACAGACAGGTTCTTATCGGTAAGCGGCTTTGGCGTAAGCCCTCTCTTACTGATAAGTTCCGTAACCTTCCTGATGTATTCCGGAGTTGTCCCGCAGCATCCGCCAACTACTCTGACACCGGCTTCCATCTGCAAGATGACTTCCTCGGCGAACTCATCCACGGTAACGTCAAATACCGTCTCTTTGTTCTCCACTCTCGGAAGACCGGCATTAGGCTTAAATACGACAGGCACCGAAGCGTTCTCAAGAAACTCTTTCATAACGCCGCGAAGCTGTCTCGGGCCAACCGAACAGTTCGTTCCGACGGCATCAGCTCCCATTGCTTCAAGCATAGCAGTCATGGCCGCCGGGTTTGCACCTGTCATGAGCTGGCCGTTCGCATCAAACGCATCCGTGACGATCACGGGAAGGTCGCAGTTTTCTTTGACCGCGAGCAGCGCTGCCTTTGTCTCGAGGCAGTCATTCATCGTCTCTATCGTCACAAGATCGGCACCAGCGGATACGCCGATGTTCACTATCTTCGCAAATGCGGAAACTGCCTCCTCAAACGGAAGCTGTCCGTATGGCTCAAGGAGCTGTCCCATCGATCCTATATCAAGAGAGACGAACTTAGGCCGCCTGCGGCTCTCCTCGGAATCTTCGTCGGAAAGTCTCGCCGCCTCCCTCGCATTTTCGATAGCAGCCGTAATAACCTTTTTAAGTTCTTCTTCATCGGGAAAATTGAACGGATTGGCGCCGAATGTATTGGCATTTATAACATTCGTACCCGCATCAAAATAAGCCTTCTGAATGTCGATCACCACCTCGGGGTGAAGGACATTGAAGGTCTCGGGCTTCTCGCCGGGCTTTAAGCCGCGCTTTTGCAAAAGCGACCCCATACCGCCGTCGAGTATCACAAAATTGTCACGTAAGAACTCTCTGAAATCCATTTTTCCTTTTAGTTATCGATACCTGCAAATGCCGTGACGGATTTGCTCGGTGACATCAGGAACCCTTCGTCGAGTGTTATCGACAGGTTCTTTCTGGCGTTTGTAAGAGTGAGCACTTCCGGCTGAATGGATAGCTCAAGATCTCCGAAGCCCGGAGAAAATCGCGGCCGCAAAGGCTCCTGAAATGTGCCGCAGAATCTGTTGCACAGTGTCTCCACACGCTCCGCTCCTATCGCCTGCATAAACAGTGCACGAACCGGATCGAGCTTTGAATACTTTTTGATGAGCCTGTCTATACCGGGGCCAACGGTCGCCGCAAACACAACTGCTCGCGAACACCCGTTAAGGTTACCCGCAAGATCACGGCTTGTGACTTTAATATCCTCCATGTCGATCTCGCCCGAAGAAGTATCGAGTGAGACTATCGGGAGCACAACATAGCTGACTCTTGCCGCAAATGACGCAAAGTTCTGACACTCCTTAATGCAACCCTCCATAAGTTCGAGCATCTTCGGCTCATCGCATCCGGGACACATCGCATAACGAAGTATCTCACGACGGTTATATTCACTCTCATCAAATGACTTTATACCCGCCGCACTCATCTTGTTATTATTTCGGAAAGGTTGTCTAGGATGGCTGCTGCCACCTTAGGCTTGTTCATGGAATACACGTGGATGAACCTGATGCCGTTCGCATACAGATCTATTATCTGGTCTGTCGCATATGCGATACCCGCCTGGCACATAGCATCCGGGGCATCGCCGAATGCATCAACAAGACTCTTGAAGCGCTGCGGCATGAACGATCCCGACAGCTCTATCGCGCGCTTTACCTGATTGGCGTTCGTGATCGGCATGATCCCGGGGATAACGGGACATGTTATACCTGCCTCTCTTATCTTATAGAGGAAATTGTAGAACAGGTTATTGTCAAAGAACATCTGCGTCGTCAGAAAATCAGCCCCTGCATCAACCTTCTCTTTAAGATGTGCTATATCCTCGTGCTGGTTCACACTCTCCGGATGCACCTCGGGATAGCACGCACCGCCTATGCAGAAGTCTCCGCCGCTTGCTTTAATATCAGCGATCAGCTCTACCGCATGGTGATAATCCCAGTCGCTTTTATCCTTCCCTTTCATCTCATCCGTAAGGTCTCCCCGAAGCGCCATGATATTGCATATGCCCGCTGCCTTCATGTCTGCGATGCGCTGCTTCACCGTTTCTTTCGTGGAGTTGACGCATGTAAGGTGGGCAAGCGAAGGCACACCGTGCGATCTTTCTATGTTCTTTGCTATATCGAGCGTGTATGCGCTTGTACCGCCGCCCGCACCGTATGTTACGGACATGAACGCCGGATGGAGTGCGGCGATCTCCTCGGTCGCTGCCTGCACACTGTCATATTTATCGCTCGTCTTGGGCGGGAACACTTCAAATGACATCCTGTTCCCGGGCATTTTTAAAAGCTCCGATATCTTCATAGTCTTTGTGATCTCCCTAAAACA
>JAEEGL013853076.1_pt1 | contig 16410 bp, 4 predicted proteins | sample 9134231 | NCBI WGS metagenome assembly JAEEGL01 (sample SAMN16246548, study PRJNA631951) | gut metagenome | biome: gut microbiome; feature: rumen; material: fiber-attached | host: Bos | place: Iran: Karaj | collected 2018-10
ATAGGTGATAAACAGGCCCTGGAGATCAAAGATGGGCTGGCCCGTTGAAAGGGTATCCATGTCGATGAGCATTGCCTCTCCTTCGGAGAGCATCACGTTCTTCATGTGGAAATCCCCGTGGACAACGTGTAAGTCATCCGGCAGGGCCGTCAGCATTCCCGCGATCTTTTCGATCTCTTCGGGAGAAAGGACACCGGACAGCGCCCTGATCCGTTCTAAGGATCGGTCTCTTGCGGAGGGAAGGGTGCCGGGATCCATCAGGGTATCATGGACCTGCTTTACCAACTCCACGTATTCCTTGACGATTCCTTCTTTTTCCGCATCGGAGGAAGCCTCCTGTATGCGGTCGTTAAAGCTTTTTGCCTTTAAAAGCTCAAAAACGGAACCGTAGGTCTCTCCTCCCGCTTCCGTACCGTCCACTCTTACGATATCAAAGGAAATGGCCGTGGGAATGCCCTTTAAAAAGGCCATCTTTGCCATCTTCTTTTCGTTCTCGATCATGGGGATGGCTTCCGCCGCATCCAGGCTGTAGGTTTTCACGATGGTATCGGGATCTAAGCGGTACACGGTGCCGTAAAAGCCCCGTCCGATGATCTCGCAGCCCTCTACGGAGATCCGGCGAAGGCGCTTTTTGACCTGCAACAGTTCCGTAAACCCCGTTGTTTCAAAAATGTCATAAACTTCCGGTGCAACATCCCTGATAAGAAAGGATCCTTTCAGGGTCTTACGCAGTTTCATGAAAACCCTGAGTCCCGCACTGGAAATATAGGTAAGTGCTCCCGCATCAAATGCAGGCATCTCCCCGGGACGGGAAGCCACCTCCGCGTTGATCGCACTCTCGATCTCTGCTGCATTTCCGGAATCGATCCTTTCCGGTAATCTGATATCATAAGTGAAAACTTCTGCCATGGGCTCCTCCTTCCGGTCCTCAAAAGATTACACTTTTCCTTGTACTATCTATAGCACAGAGGTCGCAACAATAGTGCAACATCCGAAAAGCTCCGCGATCAGCGCCTCATAGGCCGCCTCCGTCAGGAATCCCCCATATTCGGGAATGCAGGCATGGAAGGAGATGTACGTTTCCGCTCCCTCCTCCCGGAAAAACTCATCCTCCTCCGTTTCTAAGATCACGGAGGCGTGGATCAGAGTATTTTCCTCGTTGAAGGCATCGCAATATGCCCCGGCAGACATGCCCGTCTCTTTTTCGCTGTAAGATATATCTGCCCGCAGATGAAGCAAAAAAAGATCCTCCGCCCCGGGAACGGCTTCATAGCAAAGGGAAGCCGCATCCTCATCTCCCACAAGGAGGATGCAGGGTTTTTCCCCATCCGTCACCGCCATATCCTCCACAAGTTCCAGGGAAGCGATCACCCCGGAAAGAGCGTTGATCTTCGGCAGGACCCGGTACAACTCCTCCGTGTACTCCGGTGCCTTCCCGGGATCTGCGGACTCCCCGGGCAGATACCCGTCCGGAAAGCGTTCCCACCGGTCCGGGTTCCCGAAGATCCGGATTACCTGCATGAGCGCCTCCGGCTTTTCCGGGACCTTTCCCGCAAAAAACGTCCAGGTTACCTCTGAAGGTTCCGTTTGCCCTGTTTTCAGCATCATGGAAGTAAGGCGCATCATCATCTCTCCCTCATCTTCTTCCGGCTGCAAAAAGGTGGCGACGACCTCCTTTTTCTCTCCCAGATGAATGCAGACTCCGGGCATCCCCGCTCCGTCCAGGGTCAGTTCACTTGGGATGTCTGCCGCCTGAAGCCTTGAAGAGAGGGCATTTAGTTTCTTCATCAGCCATTCCATATACAGGTTTCTGTCCTCTTCCCGAAGAAAGGCTGTCTGTTCCAGTTCCGAATAATCGATCTCTTTCATATTTATGTCTCCGTCTTTCAGACCTTTGATGATGCAAAATGGGAAAAGAAGGAAAAAAAGACCCTCTTTGTCAGGAAGAAAGAACCGGCATCCGTAGCGTTTTTTGTCTTCCGGATGGAAGTCGCTCCCGTAACTTCGTTGTAAACTTCCTCCACCGTCCCAACGCCCCAGGGATTTCTCAGTTCGATCCTCTCTTCCCCGTCGATCTCCCGGATCCCCACAACGGTATAGGCGTGACCTCCGGCAATACCCCGCAGCATCGTTTCGTTGTTCATGCCCACTTCTTCGTTTCCTTCAAGATCATGCTTGGTGCCGGCTGTGATATACACATCCGGTCTTTTGTTTTTCACCAGTTCCCAGAAATCCGTATCCGTTTTTCCCAAGGTATATCCCACCGCGGTAAACTGATCCGTATTCTCGTTCTGATGCGTTTCGAATTCTGCCGTGGTCACGGTATTTTTGGTCAGGATCTTCATAAAGTTTTCCGAGCGTCCGCTGGCAATCCCGTCATAAGAGATTTTTCCCTGTTTCATCAGCTCCGTACCGATGGTGGAAAACTCATGTTTTCCGCCCTTCCAGTCAAGAACTTCCGCGCTCAGACCGGATGCCGCATACGCTTTTTCCAGCATCTGGACCCACAGGGCGCCTCTGGCAAATCTCTCTTCCCGGGTACCGTCACTCATTTTTATTGCCGGTACGGTCTTTTTGACGGTAATAAAGACCGGCCTTCCTCCGCTGTAAAACCGAACGGTAACCGTATCTCCGTTATCCTTCATCATGTTCTTTATGGCCTGGGGTGAAGCTTCACAAAGCGAAGCTATGGTACTGACGGCATAACAGTCTCCCAAATGGCCCTGGGCAACATCATTCATCGTCGGTTCATGAGCAAACAGGGGTTCCTCCGTACGGTCAAGCCACTCATACTGTTTTTCCGTTCCCGGCAGATACTCCTCTCCGTCTTTATCGGGAGTCCCCTCCACGAAGTTTTTATCATCCACCGTTCTTTGCCTTGCATTTTTCGGGACTTTGAGGGAGCCGTGCATCATGGTCTCTGCCTTTTCTACCAGGTCTTTCAGACTTTTCAGTTCTTCCGGGGATCCACCCTTTTTCTCGATGTCCGCGATCCGCGCTTTGGCAAGATCCACCGCATCCTTTAATTTTTTGGCTTCCTCCCTGCAGGGCTTTGAGGTATAGTCCCGATACTCTTTTTTGTCCTCAGTCTTTATAAAATAGCCGCTCTGGGCGGTCACATCCATGTTTGCATAATCTGAAAATGCTTTGATGGCCTTCCGGAACTCTTCCCCGTAGTTTTTCTTTTCCTCTTTTGCCACGGTATCCTTGAATTCCTGTTTCGACTGCAGGCGCAGGCCTTCGGAATTCCCAGGTTTTGCCCTCTGGGCTTTGAATTTCCCGATGATGTTTTTGGCTGAGCGGATCCGTTTATTGATCTCATGCTGTTTGGGATGTTCCTGCTGTTCCTTTTGCAGCTTCTTTTTTTGCAGGTTTTTCTCTGCAACCTGCTCGCTCTCTTTTTCCTCCGTTTTTTCCTCGGATACTTCTTCCATCTTTCCAAGGAAAGCAGGGATCGCATAACCTGTGTACCTGTTGTTTTCGGCAAAGTATTTGAACTTGCCGGAGTACATGTTTTCCAATTCCTCCAGGGATGCGTTTTTGTAAAGGTCCAGTTCCTCCCGGTCCTTTTTATAGTGATAGTTTTCCGCCGGGATCTGTAATTTCTTGTACTCTTCGATCTTCTTTTCCAGGCGCTTGATCCTGGCCTTTTTATACTTCATCTCCGTCTCACCCGTTTTCCTTGTGAGACTGTTCTCCGTATTCTTTTCTTTTAACAGGATATCCTTTATACCCTGCAGTCTGCTTTTAAATGCTTCTTTTTGTTTTTCGGATAGTTCCGGATATCTTGCAAGAAAAGTATCCGCATCCATGGACTCGATGGCTTTTGCAAGGTTCCTGTCGTAATAGGGCAGCCGGATCATGCCGGCTTCATTTGAAAAGAGGGAGCTGAATTCCTGATTTGCAAGACCTTTTACATCAAGGGGCTTTTTTCCTTTGTCCTTACGCGCTTCCTTCTCCAGGTCTTCAAAGGTGTTTTCACCAAAATACCCTTTGTTGTCTTCCGCCAGGGCTTCCTGGATCACCAGCGTCTGTTCCCCGTTCACGTTCTGCATTTTTGCAAGGTATTTCATACTGCTCTGGGATCTTTTTGTGAGTCCGCAGAGCACATCCATGATCTGAAGCCTTGTCAACTGAGCCAGGGCCTTTTCCGTGTAAGAGATCGTCACGTTATTCCTTGAGGCCTCCAGGATCAGGGTTTCCATATTGGTCCATTTCATGCCTTCCTGTTCCAGACTCCGGGTCATGACCCTCTGCTTCCCGTTATATAGAACGGGTTCCGCGGACCTGAACACTTCCGGCTGCACGTTCAAAAAGCCGTTCAGATCCGAGATCATCAGATCCATGCGGGACTTTTCATCTTCTTCCATGAGGACAAGACCCGTCCGGCCATCGTCCGTCACAACTTCCCCCTTCTCGTTTTCATACATGTGGACCATGCCGGGCATGATCAAAGAAAGGAGATTGGGATTTGCTTTGGAAGAGTATCTGATCTTGTTAACATCCAGCTGCTCAAGGGCTGCCTTTTGCGCGGTATAGACGGAAAGAAGCTCTTTGGCCATGGTCAGGCGCTTCACGGCCGGTTCCTTCCAGGGTTTTGCATTTTTGATATATTTCCGGCACTCCCGGATCATGCTATCGAGACCGCCGGATAAGCTGTCGACCCGAAGCTTTAACTCGGATTTTGTTCGAGGCAGGGGATCATATAGCAGCTTTTTCACAAACCGGTCATAATACTGACCGCCGGATTCGGCATCAAAGGTTTTGCTTTCCCGGTTCAGACGGGAAAGTTCCGCGGGCGCATTTTCGAATCGCGCTCTTTGGGCCTGTGCCCTCACATCCTGAACTTCTTTGACCGATGCGGGAGCAAGTGCCTGCGTCGCAGTGCTCATGGCCTCCCCGATCCTGCAGCCGTCCGGATGGGCTTTTTGAAAATCCTCTATCTTCAGGCTCTCAAAAAACTGCATACTCTTATTTGCGGATTCAATGATCCGGAGTACGCTCTGATGCCTGAGGCTTGTGTCGTTCTCGGGATCCCGGATCTTTGCGGTCTTATAGTCCTGTGCCACCCGGATCAGGTTCTCCAGGGCGATGATGGCCGTACTCCTTTTGCGTACAAAGTTTTTTGCCGTGATCAAGCCTTTGAAGACATCCTGCAATTCTTTGATCTTGATCTTGACCTGATCCATATCCCGGCTGCTTAAACCAAAAAGACGCCTTGCGCCTTTGGACTCCAAAGACGTAAACGCACCGGTAAGTTCCGTATAGGCAGACGCACCCGTCTCCTTTTCCCTAAAGGACGCCTGCTGATCCATTTCCCCCGGCGCAAGCACAGGTCCCGGCCGAACCTGATCCAGATTTACCGGTTGCTGCACGGTGACATTCTGATCCAGCACAAGCTGTGCATTTCCGTTGATCTGCTGCGTCAACAGCTGCTCGCCGCTTTGCTGAACGTTCTGTACATCCTGCAGATTTCCCTGTCCCTGCAGATCAAGATCCTGCCGGTTTTCCTGTATCGTCTGAGGGATCGTGATATTCTGCTGTTCCCGTTGTTTCTGGATCTGATCCGGATTACCGCACATATTCTCCCCTCCATGCCAAAATGGGATGAAACATCGGATAAAGCTTATCCATCAACGCTCCGACTTCCCCACGTTCGCAGTCAATCTCCACGATCCCCTGTTTTCCGAGCAGGGCACGGACCTTCTCAAGAGAACTGGAAAGAAGTCCGAGGATCGACTTTTCCGCACCGCTCTTTGCATACAAAAGGACGGGCACCACCTTTCCTTCCGGAGTTTTTTCCACAAGGAACGCCCCCTTGATCTCCCCGTTTTTAACAAATACACTGCTGAGTTTAAGATCCGGCTCCGCTGCGGAAAGCTCCTGCATCCGCACAAGCTGCTGTTCCGGAACCCGGACCAGGAACTGCCGAAGAAGCCGCTCCCCGTAAGGAAGTTCCTCCGGAGCCATGATCCCCGGCATCCCCAAAAAACCGGTGATCACAGGGTTCTTTTCAAGATCTTCGATGCTTGCATGAACCCGGCGGATATGGGTGGGGACAAACCGGTATTCAAAGCCTTCGTAGAAATTGCGAAGGAGAGCTCCTTCTTCGGTGTCGGGAATGATGACCCGCACCCTTTTGATCCCGCCTCCGGCAATGTCATAAAACCGGTGCATCAGCTCCGTGGCGATCCCCATACCGCGGTACTTCGGTTCCACGTAGAGATACTTATGGACGGCAAGGTCCTCTCCTCCCAAAAGAAAGATGAGGATCCCCGCCGGGATCCCTCCCTCTTTCTTTCCTTTCTCCACTACCGCCCCGATGGCAAAAGTCCGTCTTTTATCGACGGCGGCAAGGCGGTCCGCCCCCGCAAGGGGGCGGAAGGAGGCTGTGTTGTTTTCATTGATCTGAACATACTTCATTAACGGATATCCACTCCCATCAGTCTGTTATAAACTTTCTGAGCGCTCTCGTTGTCCTGCTTGCCGATGACGTCCTTACAGCCGATGGCCGCAAGAAGGAGGGATGCTCTCATGAACTGGGCCACGTTGACGGCAAAGGGACTTGCGCTCTGGAGCAGGGTCTGGACGATGTTCCAGCCGACGAAAGAGGCCTGTTCGGAGAAGTCCTTAAATCCGTATGCCTTTCTGAAGAGCTCCGTATTGCTCATCTTGCCCATGAACTCTGTCTGGGAAACGTGGATCACCGCATCATTCATGATGACACGGGCACCGTCATTTCTCCTGAAGTTCTGATCGGTAATGATCTTCTGGACATTGTCATCCTTTATGGCCTTGATCTCTTTTCCGAGAGGTCCGTTGTCGGCAAAGTACTTGTCCATCATCTTCTTGTCGGTACATACGCTGGTGATGAACCGGGCCGTATGAAGGGTCTCGGAGATCACTGCACGGATGCCGCCAACGAAATAGTTGGTCAACGCCTGGATGCCGAAGGTACTGCCGGAGAGAACGTTGATGCAGTTGGTGGCAGTCTCTAAGATATCCTGAGCCAGAGCCCCGGTTCCCGCTGCAGCGGAAACTTCTCCCAGCATCCAGTTCTTGTACTCCGTGTTGTCCTTCATGGCAAGGGCCTGCTCCATGGTCTGATACTTACCGGCCTGGCCGCGCTTCTTAGAATCCTCTTTCTCAAGTTCCTCCTGATTCTCAAAAGGCTTGTTGACCTTCGGAATGTAAGACGCATCCTTCACGATGTTGTAAATACCGGTGAGGGCAGACGCGGACTGGGTGATGCTCTCGCCCGCAATGGCGGTTCCCGCCTGAGCTGCGGATTTGATCACGTTCAGAGCGGAAGCAACGCCGGAAACCGTGGTGCCGCCGATGCCTGCATACCCAAGGATATCCGTGGTCATGTTCTTGCTGACGCCGGGCTTGACGATACCGGTACTGAGCATCTTGTTGCGCCACTTCGGGGTCAGGAACATCATCATGATCCTCTGACCGAAGCCGTAACCCGGGATGGCTCCCTCAAGTTCCGCCCGGATCCTTCGACCGATGAAACGGGTCAGTCTGTAGCCGGAACGATAGGAGTTCTTCCGCAGGTAGGAATAGTTGTACATAAAGCGTCCGTACTTATCGATGTTACCCACAGCACGGTAGCTCTCTGCCTCTCCGATAAAGAGTTTTCGTTCATGCTCCGTTTTCTTTGCAAACTTCAGGGCATTTCCAAAAAGTTCCCAGTCCACGCCGGTGCTTCTTCCGCCGACGTAAACCCAGTTCAGGATCTTCTTACCCACCATCATGTCCGCAAAGTTCGTCTTGTTTTCCGGATTCCGGGCATCGGAAACCTGGGTGGAAACAAGGCTTCTCATGGCATCGCGCAGATCATACTGGTTCGTTGCAAGGACATTTTTGGCCCCGGGAACGCCGAGATGGTCGATGTAATAATCCGCAAGCCGGTCTCTTCCCTTCTCGTTGACGTACTGGTTCTCGTTCATGCCGATGGCGGTGGTAAAGGTGTTGTCCGTAGAGATATCGAGGATATCCCTGTGCTTTAACGCATGGATCACCAGCATCTTCTCGTTTTCGGACAAACCGGTATAAGCAGAGAGCATGGGAAGCGCCACCTTCGGGTCCTTCTTGGCCTCTCTGGCAAGGAAGTCATTGAAGAAATCGAAAGGCGTCTGCACCTCGTTCTTAAATGTCTTCTCGATCTCTTTTGCAAGCGCTGCAGCCTTCTTATTGGGCGCAGCCTCATCCATGGTATGATCCGTTGTCTGTCTGCAGAGCTGGATCTTTAAGTTGTCGTGCTCGATCTCCTCAACAAGATCCATGGCACGTTCCAAAAGCTCCCAGTCCACCTTGGTGGTACGATCCAGGGCACCCTTTGCAAAGCTGCTCTTGCTGAGATGATCTTTTATTTCAATGTCATCCCGCAGCTGATAACTGAAGAGGGTCTGTGCCGCCTGCTGGTACATCTTATTGTTGACGGAACGGTTCAGTTCAGCCATCAGCTTATTGTCCATTCCGTCGGGACGACGGAAGAACTGCTTTAACTGTTCTCTTCTGTCGCCGTTGACGTAGCCTACGCCCCTTAAGAGGAATGCGCTCCACTTGCCCGCAGTGGTGGTGTAGTCCACCGTGGTACGATCCTGGAGAACATGGAGGAGCAGATAGGTCTGAACATTGGTATAAGCCCCAAATCTCTTGGCGATCTTGGCAAGGGACTTATTCTCCTTGGCACCGTCCTCTTCGGCAAGTTTTGTAACGAAGTCACGGAAGGTCTCGGGTCCGTGATAAGATCCGGTCTCAAGCGCTTTCTGAACCTCGGGTTCTTTGTTTGCAAGGCCGGAAAGGTTTCTGCCCTCCTGACCGGTAAGCTTGGAATCCGTCAGTTTTTCAATGTCCTTAGGCCGCATCTCCGCTCTCTTGACGGAACAGTACTGGGTGTACTGCATGGCCTTTTTGAACATGGTAACGGACACTCTTCTGAAACCGGTCTTCCGATCGGTCTTCATCAGGCGTCTCATGGCAAGGTTGTAATCGATCTTCGGTGCAAAGTCCTGATCGAAGAGGAAGGCGGAAACCTGATCCTGAAGCTCTAACTCCCGTTTGGTCTCCTTGTTTTTGTCCTTTAAGACGTAGTTGGAGGTAAGGGCCTCGTTGTCCGAGAGCCCGATATCCGGGAAGGTCAGAACGATGGCAAATAGCTTCTGTTCCTCTAAGGTCAGCGAGTTGTACATCTGGACAAGATCATCCTTGCCGGAATTTGCGATCTCTCTTTCCAGATCGGCTCTTGTGTACTGCTGGGAGGAGAAGAGTTTTTCCTCTGCGGTCACGGTCTTGTTGGAAACCTGCTGCATGAGCTGTCCGGAATCCGGCAGGTACATCAGCGTAAACCGTTTGATATCCTCTGCTTTCAGGCCGTTTCGGTCCTTCACCTTATCGCCGATGAGTTCCTCTAACTGATCGGTCACGCTCTTTGTAAAGTCTTTGGTGCTCTTTTCCTCTTTGATGGCATCGTAGATGTCCTTTTTGAAGTACTCAAAGAGACCGAACTGAACGTCCAGTTTCTCCGATGCGGCGCTGATCTTCTCCACGCAGGCATCCACCAGTTCGTAGTACCGTTTCTTCTTCTCGCAGACTTCCTTAAACTGCTCCTTATTCATGGTGTAATATGCAATGTCCATTTCCTCCATGAACTCGTCGTAGTCTCTCTGGGCAAAGGCGGATTTGGGTCTCTTGATGTCGATCAGAGCCGTACGCTCCCGGATCTCCTCAAGGATCTCCTTGATATCCCCTTCATGGGTTCCGTCCAAAGGAGCCTTCGACCGGTCTGCATTCTGGGCAAAGGCGAAGACGATGGCCCGCTGGATCTCCGCTTCGTTTGTCAGCTTGCCTTCTTCCCGCAGGGCCTTGTCCAGGGACAAAAGCCGCATCTTCTCTGCAGCCAGAAGGTCTTTGATGTCCTCCTTCTTTTTGTCGAGGCCATAGGCCAGGACGCGCTCCGCAAGCAGACCTCTGATAAACTCTTCGTCTGCCGTGCCGAAATCTCCGGCAACATAGGTCTGTACAACGGTCTTTGCTTTCGCGATATCCTTTGCATCAAATCTCGGATCCGTCTTATAGGCAACAAGACCGATGGAGCCTAAGGCTGCACGCTGTTCCCGGTATTCCACGTAATCCTTCAGGAACTCCCGCTCCATCATCCGGCCACGGTTCTTCTTGATATCCAGGTCAAGACGGACCGCATCCTTGGTGTCAAGAACGGTCCTGTCGGGATAGATGTTGGCATTTCTCTCCGACTGCTGGGCAGCCCTGAAGTCTTTCAGTTTCTGGATAACAGCATCTTTAAACTTCTCCTGGGATACGGAGAATGCAAGGGGCTTCATGAACTGCATCAGAAGGTTATAATCCGCATAAAGCCTGCTGTTGTCCGTGATCTCCTTTTTGTTCTTTTCTTCCAGCTCCTGAAGCTTCTTGGTGGAAGAAACCTTACTTCTCTGCTCGGCGTAGGTCTTACCGTTGAAGAAGATGGAGGCCACTTCCTTGGCCAGGGCATCGGTCTCCGCATCATCGCTGTAGGCCTTTTTCGTCTGGTCGGCATAGAAGATCTCACCCATGATATCTTCCAGGGCTGCCATGTTGTCCTTGTACTGCTTATCCATACGTTTGATGGCTTCAAACATATCGTTCTCGTTGTACAGGAGCGCGAAGGCGGAAGGGTTCTCCATAAGGAGATAGGAGAGCTGCATGATGAGGGTACCGGTGCCGACGCTCTTGTCGATACCGGCTTTTACCATCTTCAGCTGAACATTCTCCATGATCTTATTGATGCTCTGTTTCTTCTGGATCGCGGTATCCTTGAAAACATCGTGGAAATGCTGGATGTCATCTTTCCACTGTTCCAGGGTCCAGTCGCTCCTGTCTCCGAAAGCATCCCAGTATTTCATCACATACTGTTCGTTGATGGGACCGGAAGCTCTGAAATCCGCATCTTTAAAGGCATCCAAAGCCTTGCCGTAAAGCTTTTCCTGCTCCTTGATGAAATCAACAAAATCGGCATCGGACATGGTCATGACCTTGTTCCAGGTCTCCTGATCCTGCATCATATAGTTTCTGACGATGCGGAACTTGCCCTTTAAGTCACCTTCTCCGTAATTGTCGATGTAATCGATCCTTGCTTTATAGATCGCGCCAAGCTCCTTGCTCTTTGCAAGATTATCCTTGGACTTCTTATCCGTACCGTAGATCTCGCCGAGGCGCTTGATGAGATCAATGGTGTTTTTAACACCGTACTTCCGGAGGTTTTCCGCCTGGGCTTCCGGATCGTTGGAAACCTTCAGGCCTGCGATCACGGGTTTTAAGCGGAGCATCAACTGTTCCGCTTCCTTTTCGGGCAGCTTAAAGAATTTCAGGGCTTCCTGAACTTCTTTTCTCTTGTAGATGATCTCATTGCCGTGCCGTGCGATGTCATCGTAGTAAGCATTATCGTCGGAGTTTAAGAATACCTGCTCACCGGATCCGCCCACTTCAAAGTACTCTCTGCCGCAGCCAAAGAGCAGGATCTCACCAAGGCACTCGGAGAGCTTGAATTTCTTCTCGGAGGGATCCTCTTTTGCCACTTCCGCAAAGATCTCCTGAACGCCCTTGAGCATGGCAATATCGGAGTTTGTCAGGAGGGTTCCGACAAGCAGCTTGGAATCCATAAGCTTACCCACGGACTTTTGATCCATCACATACTTGGTGGGGCCATCCGTCATGGGGCGCACTTCCACCTTGATGTTGTCCAGGATCTCACCGAACTTGGCGATGGTCTTTGCAGCCTCTCCCGATTTCTTCTTATCCTGCAGGTTTTTGAAGAAGGCAACGAGGAAGTTGGTCAGTTTTTCTTCCCACTTATTCTCCTTTGCCGCCGGATCATTCTGAAGATGGTTCCAGAGTTTCTGGGCATAACCGATCTTCTTCATCCTCGTGGTCTGATTGACCTTCTTACCGGTAATGTTCAGATAGTTGAACTTTACAAGCTGATCGGAAGGATCGGGATCATTGTGGAGGATGGCATCAAAGCGCATCTGTTCAATGCTCTCGGACTTTAAGGCATCATCCTTATACTTTGCCAGATTTGCGGTAAAGACCTGCTCGTTCATGTTGCCGGAGAAGAAATCCTTCAGCAGCTTTTTCTTGATGCCGTAAATGTCTCCGCCGCCCTGACCGCTGAGTCTCCACTCATCCAAAAGGATACGGTCTTTTTGCTCGCCGCAGGGGATGGTCAGCAGGGTCTTCACATCCGCAAAGAACTGGGAATAATCGATGAGGCTTAAGTCTCTTAACTGTTCAATGCTCCGCACGTCATCGAGATAAGGATGGGTGAGATGCAACGCACTCTTCTCGTTTTTCAGTTCGTCCTGCAGGACTTTGTTGAAGATGGCCCGATCCTCTTTGTTCTTAAAGATCTGCTCCAGAGCAGGATATCCGAAGATCTGCTTTTCGATGTCATCGACAACAACGGGCTTATGGGTCTCAATGACAGGGTTGGCTTTCAGACCCTCTGTGTACTCTTCCCGAGTCACAAGGGTCTCTTCATATTCGAGCTTCCCGGCCACATCCTTTCCAAAGGCATCCCGGACACGGAAGTTGGCGGTAAGTTCCTTATCGATCTCCTTTGCCATCTCGGCCTTTAAGGTCTTGAGCTTTTCTTTGACCTCCTTCTCGGAATAGGTTCCGCTAAGATACGTGTCTTTGAAGATCTCCAGCCATTTTTCCTCAAAGGTTTCCTCGATGTGATCCCACTGGGATTTCTTCAGTCTGACCTTGTCCTTGACGTACTGCTTGGTGTCATTGGTCACAGCCTTCCTTAAGTCCTCGGAACCGGAGAAGGTTGTCAGGAATTCCTTGATGTTCTTGTTGTACAGATCTCTCAGGGTGTTGATGATGCCAGTAACGGCTTTATCCGTTTCGTCCCACTTATTATTTCCCTTCTTGCTGCTCTTGAAGCCCTTGGAGCACAGATAGAAGCCGTCCTTTTCCCCTTTTGCATTGACCTTGGATGCCACCTGACGCTCGATCTCGTTGCTGAGTCTCGCAGGCAGACCGGTCTTTTTAAAGTATCTGTCCCAATGCTTCTGGACCTCTGCGGCATGACCGCGATAGGCCATCATGTGACGTACGGTGTACTCCACGATGTCCTGAGGGATCACATTATAACCAAGGAGGTATTCGCCTCCCAGCTGTTTGATGATGCGGCGTTTTGCAACAGCCTTTGCGGTGTCGCAGACACCCATGAGACCGATGGACCGATCAATGACTGCGATGTTGTCATGGACCGTCGCTTTGATCTTGGCGATGGCATCCGTAAAGGACTTATCGGTGACGCCGTATCTCTCGGATTTGCTGAGGAGTTCACGGATGGCAGACTTCAGGATATTGCCCTTTTTGGGCGCTTTCTTCTCGCCCTGTACTCCCTGTTCTTTTTCCTCCTGCTTCAGGATGTCATCCTCGGCCTTCTTTTCGTACTCTTCCTTGTCTGCCGGCTCGGAAAGCAGCAGGGTCTGGATGGTCTCATTGGCCCAAAGATCCTTAAGATGCACGATATCATTGTAGAAATTGATCCCAAGGCTCTCATTGATGGCCTTCATGATCTCGCGCTGTCTGTTCTTCAGCGCCCTGTACTTGGGCGTGTCAAAAAAGTCTTTCAGAACACTGTTGTTCCGCAGAAGATCCCGGAAGGAATAGCCCTTACTCAGGAGCAGACCGAACTTGTCCTTTATGATGCTCTCAATGAACTCATTCCGGAGTCTCGGTACATAACAGAACTTAGCGCCCACTGCGGTTTTGGGAAGCTCATCCCGGAGCTGCTTTAAGTTGTGGGCGAGATTGTCGTTTATGGCGATGAGATATCTCTTTAAGGGTTCTCCCGTCAGACCTTCGCAGTTGGGGGTGTTCTTCATGATCTCAAGGACCTGATCCGCATAGTCCTTGAGCACCCAGGGTTTCTGCTTCATGTCTTCGCCGTTTACCGCCTGGGTTCCCCGGATATCATTTTTGAGGGTATCTTCCCATTCTTTGTAGATCCGGGCTTTCTTGACCTCCGAATCTTCCTCGATGATCTTTTCTTTCTCTTTTTCCTTCTCCTGGTTTCCGGAAGGCTGTGCATTCTGCAGAAGCTGTACATTCAGCTTCATCTGCTCATCTTTTTTCTCAGCCTCCTCTTCCGTATTGTCTTCACGGATCTTCAGTCTGTTCCTCCGGATTTCATTGGCATAGGCCGCCATGGTATCCCTCAGATTTCTGACCTTTGTCATCATCGTCTTGTTGAAGATATCGAAGTTTTTCGCGTATCTCTCCTTGTCTTCAGCAAAATGATACGTAGTAAGGCCGTCGGAGGCGTTATAACCGGCATAGCGGTTCAGGGCCTCGTAATAGATCTGCGACGCCGCGGATATCAAAAGAACATAGGCCTCTCTGGCATTCTTTTCGGGTTTAAAGTCGTTGACACCGTTTGCCAAAAGCGGATTATCCAGCTTATCTCCCTGCACGGAGATCAGATAATACATTTCTTCCGGGATATCGATCTGAAGATATGCGGCCTTCTCCAGCAGTTTCTCGGCCATTCTCTTCATCTCGGCATACCGGGTCTGATCATGATTTTTCTCGACAGCACCTTTCTCGGTCTGCTCCGTTGTGGTAAAGGGTTTGTCGCCCTGATCCATCACTTCCTTAAACAGATCGGCAAGATCCTTTAACTCCATGGGTTTTTGGCCCTCCAGATCTTTGACCTCTGTCTTGAGCTTGATGTCGTCCTTCGTTTTGATGGTCTTGACTACTTTCTTTTTCCCGTTTTCTAATTTCTCCTCGTCTACTTCAAATTCGTAGTTCTTGATAAAGGTCTTCAGTTCCTTTATCACACCGACAGACTGGGACTGGGCCTCCGCAACGGCGTCTCTGGTCAGTTCCTTATTCACCTGCTTCAGCATATCGGATACTTTTAATAACTCCGGCGCCCGATCTTCCTGCTGATTTTCATAGGCTTCCGGCTTAGCCAGCTGTACCCGCTCATCTGCAGAGTACTTGGCCGTGATGGCACTCTTGAGATCTGAGATGTCCTTTTCTTTTTGTTTCCTGAATTTGTGATAGGATGCGAGGAGCTTTTCATGCTTTTTATTGATGGATTCCGCATTACTCACCCTGCCCCGCTGCTTGGCATACCATCTTTTTCTTGCCCAGATGTTACGGCAGCCGCTCATGTTTTGAGGACCATCGTCCAGGATCCGGCGTTCCTCGGCCAGTCTCTTCTTGGGCGTGTTCTGGAAACTGTAATAATCCAGCTTATACAGATCAACATCGATATATTCCCGGAAATACTCCACGTCCTCATCTTTGAGGCCGGTATCCACTTCCTCTTTGTTGATCAGGTTTTCTTCGACCAGGATCTTATTCTCATTGATCAGGTCGTTGGCGATGATCTGCTTATTTTTCGACTGATTTGCGATGAACTCGTTCTGTTCCGGGTTCTTTATCTCATTTTTCTTTTTGTCGATTGCGTTCTTTAAAATCTGATGATTATCGATCATAGGGTCACCTCCGATCTGCGGTCTGAAGTTTTGCCTGAAGATTCAACTGTTCAACATACTTGCCCAGGTTAAACTCCGCATCCGCAAAGATCATTTTCGAAGTCGGCGGATTGGAAAACAGGGTATCCATTACCTTTTCCAGTTTTTCATTGGCTGCCACAAAGGAGATGATCTGCGGCGGCCTCGGGCTGTTTTTGCCGTTCTCCACGGCATAGGCCAGGAGTCTTCGAAGGATGGTGATGTCATCGGTATTCGTATAAAGGTCGGTAACGGTCGCTTCGCTTAAATCTTCATCCATCTTTACGAGGAGAAGCGCCTCTAACTTTCCGCTTTCATCGATGGCTGCAACGCTCATCTCCGCATCGGCCCTTTCCACATCTCTGGGGGAGATGTCGGTATCCTCAAGATGACGGACTCTTGCGGCGACTTCCGGTGCCAGGGTCTCCAGGGTTCCGAGCCTGCCGGAATAAGTGATCTCCTTCTTGGAGGCAAGCTTTTCATAAACCGTCTCGAAGGGCAGAGAGCACTCTCTGACGGTACGGAGATTGATATCAAATCCATGATCGGAAAAGATCTGAGCGAGGACGGTACCGTCCACACCGGTATATTCAAAAAAAGTTGTCAGGAGGGAATCGCCGGTTGTTTCCGGGATATACTGATCCAAAAACATCTCCAGCATCAGATCCGCATAGCCCTTTTCCCGATAAAGATCCGGGATCCAGAAGAAATCGATCATGCTCAGGTCATCTTCTTCCGAAACCACGACTTCCATAAATCCCTTGTACTCGCCTTCATCATCCAGGGCATACCAGATGCCGATCTCGCCGTCGCCCAGTTCCCCTGCGGGCAGATCGTACCATTCAGCTTCCTGCATCGATAT
>JAEEGL014723330.1_pt1 | contig 16410 bp, 14 predicted proteins | sample 9134231 | NCBI WGS metagenome assembly JAEEGL01 (sample SAMN16246548, study PRJNA631951) | gut metagenome | biome: gut microbiome; feature: rumen; material: fiber-attached | host: Bos | place: Iran: Karaj | collected 2018-10
CTGCAGCAGAGAGCTCTTCGTAGAAGTTCTGTACAAGTACAACAAGATCTACAAGATCCTCAAGTGATCTCTGAAGACGAGTTGACGTCAGACTGAAACCGAAAACACAGGCTCCGGACCCCGAAAGGGGACCGGAGCCTGCTTTTTCCGTCTTCTGTCCGCGCAGCGGCCGGGAAACGGTTTGGTTGCGCCGGCGCACGTCCTATGCTATCATACAGATGGTCTGCAGCAGCGCAGGCAGCAGTTACTTCGGACATAAACGGCAGGCGTCCGGCAAGAGCCGGGCGGATCTGGCCGTCCTGCTTCCGACTTTTCTCTGCGGACCCTTGTACTGCCGCGGAACGGATGCATCCGTCCCAGGCATTTTTCTTTTTCAGGAGTCGTCATGGCTAAGTTCAACGAAAAAGCAGCAGATCAGACGCTGAACCGGGAGAACTACGCCTCTTTCGGGATGGGAAAAAAGGAGGAACTCGTTTCTGCCGTTCTGACCTGCATGGTGGGAGAACCCAAATTCTACGGATCTTCCGACAGCAGAATCGTATCGCTCGCCACGGAAATGGCGTCGGATGACCCTCTTTTTCTGCTGCGTCTTACTGCCTATGCGCGGAACGAAGGTCATCTCAGATCGGTCAGCCATCTGCTCACCGCTGTGATCGGGAGATGCGCTCCGCAATATGCAAAAGCGGCTGTAAGAGCCGTGACACAGCGGCCTGATGATATGACCGAGATCATGTCAGCGTATAAGCTCCTGTACGGTAAGCCGTTCCCGAATGCCCTGAAGAAGGGGATCGGGGAAGCGTTTTCCCGTTTTGACGAGTATCAGTTGGCGAAGTATTCCTCCGGACGGAGGGAGATGAAGATGCGGGATCTGATGAGGATCTGTCATCCGGTACCCGGGGATGAGGAGCGCGCGGCTTTATACGGAAGAGTGCTTAATGGAACGCTTGCCAGACCATACACCTGGGAGACCGAACTGTCTGCCAAAGGCAACAAGCGCAAAGTGTGGAACGAACTTATCGCTTCCGGAAAAGTGGGATATATGGCGCTGCTCCGTAACCTGAGGAACATCATCAGGAGCAAAGCGGATCTGAAGCCTGTGCTGGAGGAGATCGCCGATCCCGAAAAGGCGAGGGCTTCCCAGCTGCTGCCTTTCCGGTTCTATTCCGCTTACCGTATTCTGGAAAAGGACGGTCTGATGAAGCCGAAGATCGCGGAGGCGCTGGAAAGCTCGGTCCGCGCTACCGTATCCAATCTTCCCAGGCTGCCCGGCAGAACGCTCATAGCAGTGGACATGTCCGGCTCAATGACGGCTGAGATCTCAAAACGGTCGGTCGTCACCTGCGCGGAAGTCGCCAGGCTTCTCGGCGTGCTCGCGCACGATATGTGCGACGATGCCGTGATTTGCTATTTCAGCTGCGCTCAGGAGATCCCTGTGGTGAAGAAGAGAAAGACCGTTATGATCCCGAGCCCCGGATACTATATAGAGAAGAATGTCGGCGGTTCCGTCCTGGAGGCTGTGAACAGGGATATCCCTCTTGCATGGACGGCCACCGATATGCACCTCCCGTTCCGTTGGGCGCTGGAGGAGGACCGGGAGGAGAAACCCTTCGACCGGGTCATCTTCCTGTCGGACAATCAGTGCAACGTCGGAAGAAGAAAGGTGCAGAGCGACGCGGAAGCCTACAGAAAACAGAGGAATCCGGATCTCTGGGTCCATGCGGTGGACCTGCAGGGTTACGGCACTCAGCAGTTCTGCGGCAGCAGATTCAATCTGATGGCAGGATGGAACGATGCCGTCCTCAGATTCATCTCCCTGGCGGAGCAGGAGACGGACACATTGGTCTCCTATATTTCCGATTATCCCGTGGAGACAAAAGGATAATACAGATCCTGATCATGCGAAAAGGGGTCGGATGACCCCGGGGAAACAATCATGACCGACAAACAGAAAAAGACCCTCGTGATCCTGGCATGCAACCTGATCTTTCTGGTCGCAGTCGCTTTCGCGTGGGCTTTATTCCTTAATCCGACAATAGCGTTCACGGAAGAGGAACCGGTGCTGGAAAGACTGTCCCGCCGTCCCGCGACTGATTTTGTGGCGGAAGCGAACGGAGAAGTCACGCCGGAGAACCTGTTCCTGGATACGGAAGAGGTCGGAGAACACCATCTTCAGTACACCGTGAAGAAATGGTTTTTTACGAAGACCTACGAACTTGGGTACATGGTCGAGGACACGACGCCACCGACCCTTACGCTGATGGCGGAAACGATCGCGCTGGATTTCGGCGCGCCTTACGCGGAACCGGAGATGAGGGAGAACGTGCACACGGACGAGGGACAGCTCTTCTTCGAGACGGATCTCGACACACAGATCTCCGGCAGTTATTTCGTCAGGGTCACAGCGCTCGACGCGTCCGGCAACCGGTCCGAGACACGGTTCGAGGTCATGGTGGGCGACGTCGAAGCACCGCTTGTGTTCCGAAGCGGCGCCGGAACTGTCATCAAAGTCGGGGACGATTTTGACGTGACGAGGGTCATCAGTTATGGCGACAACGTCGATCCCTCGCCGGTTCTGGAAACGACAGGAAAAGTAAACGTTTCTGAGGTCGGCAAATATCCGATCCACGCCGTCCTGACGGACGCGTCCGGGAACAGTACGGAATGGGATTTCACCGTCGAGGTAGCGGAGGAGATCCCGGACGACCAGACGACGCCCAGCTATTATCCGTTCGCGGACTTCATGGAAGATCATGCCGGGGAAGGAAGGCATTTCGGGATCGACGTCTCGAGGTGGCAGGGCGACATCGATTTCAATGCCGTGAAGGCGGCAGGGTGCGAGTTCGTCATCATTCGCATCGGCTACGCTGAAGAGGGCGTGTTCTATACGGATAAATACTTCGCACAGAACATCGCCGGCGCGAAGAGCGCGGGGATCCCGACGGGGATATACGTATACAGCTATGACAACAACGAGGAGGATATCCGTTCCTCCGCCGCAATGATGTTCGAGGAACTCGGAAACGTGGCGCTGGAACTGCCCGTTGTGTTCGACTGGGAAAACTTCGGCCGCTTCCAGAACTATGGCATCAGTTTTCAGAACCTGAACCGTCTGTATGACGTTTTTGCGGAAGAGGTCGTCAGAAGAGGATACGACAGTATGCTTTACGGCAGCAAGTATTATCTGCAGAATGTGTGGACCCACACTGACACGCGGCCGGTGTGGCTCGCTCACTACACCAGCCAGACGACCTACGGAGGACCGTACAGGATCTGGCAGGCTGCGGCGACAGGAAAGATCGCCGGTATCAACGGATATGTGGATATGAACATCATGTACGACTGACAGGGGAAGTTCCTTCAGTACGGACTGCAGAGACCTGACGAGCTTCGTCAGGTCTTTTCTGCGCTGTTTTGCAAGCATGATATGACCGTGTTAAAGTAAAGAAAAACAGGGAGGAAGAAAAATGGGTAAGATCGAACGGATCGCCGTGGACGAATTTTGGGCGGATTCCACGGTCATTGAAGCGGGCGGATTTGTATTTGTCGGCTATTGCATGGGTAACGAAGGGGGAACGATCGAGGAGCAGATCAACGGCGCGGTCGACACGCTGGAGCGCAGATTGGCGCTCGCCGGCCTGGGGCTGGAGGACGTCGTGAAGATGGATTGCATGTTCCGGAATATCGCAGACCTGGACTGCCTTTCCAAAGTCCTTAAAGAGCGGTTCCGCGGAAAATATCCCACTCGGAAGGCGTTCACAACGGATTTCCTTCGGGAGGGAATGTCGTTTCAGATCGACGCGATCGCGTACAAAGGACAATAAAAAAAGAACCGCCGCCGATTATCCGGCGGCGGTTCTTTCTGTCTTTCCGGCGTCACAGACAGGACGGAATTCACTTTTTCAGGAGGTTTTTACCGACGGTCCGCATTTTCTCTGTTTTAACCAATAAAAGCGATAAAGCGGGAGGCTCTCCGTGTCAAACATGGACAAATTTACGGTCAGATATTTGCCTGAAGCCCCGTATCTTTAGTTTTAAAATGAGTTTTCAGGCCGTTCGGAAGCGCTTTCTGCAAAGAAACTGCCCTTGACACGGAGCGGAAGATTGCTTACAATCCCTACTAAATTCTGTGAACAGAAGAAGTACTCGGATAAAGTCCATCAGCGAGCCGGAACAGAGTGGAAGTCCGGCGGCAACGTATCCGGCGAAAAGAGTCTGGGAGAAGTCCTTCCGAACCAGCAGTAGGGAGGAACGCGTAGACCTGCGTTAGAGGGAAAAGAGAGGCAGAGATCCCGAATCCCTGCAACCAGTGTGGCACCGCGACTGAAGTATGTTTAGTCGTCTCTGGATTTCAGAGACGGCTTTTTTATTTTCCCGGAAAGGAGGCAGAAGAACGATGCGACGAAGATGCACGGGTGAAATCATCCGACGAAGGCAACCGGAAACAAAAGATTTTTCAGAAACGATCACCATCAAAGAAAGGAATAAAACAATGAAACACGTATTCAAAAAAACCGCCGCATCGATCCTGATGCTTGCTCTTATGATCTGTCTGGTCTCCTGCGGGAATGCCGGTGGAAAGTCCGGGGGAAAGACCGGAGCGGACTCGACCTATGCTTATCTGCTTGACACCTCGAATCTCAATAAACCGGAACTCGACCTGAGCGGCGCGACGGGTGTCCTGAAGCAGGTCCTTGACGCCGGAGTTCTTACCGTCGCCACGTCGCCCGACTATCCGCCTGCGGAGTTCATCACGGAAGACGGCACCATCTATGGATGTGAAATGATGCTGGCGAAATACGTCGCCGATTGTCTGGGTGTCGACCTCGCAGTCGAAGCGGTGGAATTCAGCGGGACTTTCGCCGCAGTTGATACCGGAAAAGCGGATATCGCTTTCTCCGGTTACGGCTGGAAGAAAGACCGTGCGGAAAACTATGAGCTGACGATCGGTTATGAAGGAAGCGATGAAGTATCGTCGCACACGCTGATCACCGTGGCGGAAAACGCCGGGAAATTCAACAGCCTCGCCGATTTCGTCGGGACGCATATCTATGCGCAGGCAGCGTCTCTGCAGGAAATGTACGTAGAAGATCAGATCCTCGCGCTGGATTCGGCGGGAACGACGAACCTCGAACTGGTTTCCACGCTGGACCAGGCGATCCTCGGCCTTGCCTCCGGCAAGTGCGACGCAGTCGCGCTGGACAACGATACGGCGAAGCAGTACGTAGCGGAGTCCGACGGACAGTTCATCCTCACAGAGGTCATGTTCGACCTGAGCTTGTACGGCGATTTCGAAGGAAACGTCGGTCTGATCAAGAAGGGTGAAACAAGTCTTGCCGACGCGGTCAACGCCATCATTCAGGTCGTGAAGGACAACAACTATTACTACACCTGGTACGAAGCCGCCAAAGAACAGGCCGGCATCGAATGATCGGAGGAAATTATGGGCACACCCGTATGGGAAGTCTTGATTGAATACTGGCCGATCTTCCTGAAAGGTACTATCGGTACGCTGAAGTACGCGTTCATCGCCGTGTCCCTGGGAACGGTTCTGGGTGCTTTCATCGCGCTGGCGCGGCTGAGCAAAAAGAAGTTCTTCAGGGACATCTCGGGGATCTTCGTGACCGTGATCCGCGGCACGCCCCTGTTGGTACAGATGTACATCTTCTATTTCTTTATTCCGATGGTAATCCCGGCACTGAACAAGGTCGACAAGGTCTACACTGTCCTCATGTCCCTGATCCTCAACTCCAGCGCGTATGTCGCTGAGATCATCAGGGGCGGGATCAATTCGGTGGACGTAGGTCAGACGGAGGCGGCCAGAAGCCTCGGCATGACGGCCAGACATACCATGACGAAGATCGTTCTGCCGCAGGCAGTGAAGAACATCCTGCCTTCTCTGGCAAACGAGTACATCGCAATGATCAAGGAGACGTCGATGGCGGGATCGTTCATGCTCTATGAGCTGATGTATACACGGACGATCCTCGCCAACAAGTTCCTGTCGTGGCAGCCGCTGTTTATCATTGCGTGGATCTACCTGATCCTGACGATGGGTCTGTCTGCGGTCGTCAAATGGATGGAAAGGAGGTTCAGCGTCAGTGATTGACAAGAACAAGATCATGATCGAGACGGTCGGTCTGAAGAAACGATTCGGGACGCTGGAAGTCCTGAAAGGAATCAGCGAAGTGATCTATAAGGGAGAAGTCGTCTCCATCATCGGCCCGTCAGGCGGGGGGAAATCCACGTTTCTCCGTTGTCTCAATCTCCTGGAGATCCCCACGGAAGGCAAAGTCTTTTTTGAGGGGGCGGAACTGGATCCCGTAAGTACGGATCTGGACCTTCACAGGCAGAAGATCGGTATGGTGTTCCAGCAGTTCAACGTATTTCCTCACATGACCGTTCTGGACAATGTCACAGTCGCGCCGATCCTGGAGAAGAAACTGTCCAGGGAAGAAGCTGAGAACAGGGCGATGAGCCTTCTGAAGACAGTCGGTCTGGAAGACAAAGCAAACGAATATCCGAGAAAACTGTCCGGCGGACAGAAACAGAGGCTTGCAATCGTACGTGCGATGGCGATGGATCCCGACGTCATGCTTTTCGATGAGCCGACCTCCGCACTGGATCCGGAAATGGTCAAGGGTGTGCTGGATGTCATCCAGAACCTTGTTGAAACAGGGATGACCTGCGTCATCGTGACGCATGAGATGGGATTCGCGCGGAACGTCAGCGACCGTGTGCTGTTTATCGACGACGGGATCGTCGTGGAATCCGGCACACCGGCGGAACTGTTCGACAGCCCGCAGAATCCGCGGACGCAGGAATTCCTCTCGCAGGTGCTGTACTAAGGGAAAAAGATGAAAACGACATTTGTTTATGACCACTATTTCAAATATGACGAGCTGAAAGCGGATCTTGAGTTTTTCGCGGCGAAGTACCCGGACCTCGCGGAACTGGGAGTGAACTGCGTGACTGAAGAGGGAAGGAACCAGTACGTTCTGACGCTCACCAACAAAAAGACCGGAGACGCACTGAGCAAACCCGGCTGGTATCTGGACGGCAACATCCATGCGGGAGAAGTGACCTCGACGCAGTGCGCCGTGCACACGGTTGATTATCTGCTGACCAATTACGGAACAGACGCAGAAGTCACGAAACTGTTGGACAGCATGACGGTCTATGTGATCCCCCGGGTCACGCCGGACGGCGCGGAGACCTATCTCACGTCGCCGAAGACCCTGCGTTCGGTCAACAGGGACTATATGCCGAAGAAGGGGGGCGTCCGTGACGAGGATCTGGACGGGGACGGCGTCGTGCGCATGATGCGTATCGAGACGCCGTACGGCGCATGGAAGATCGACCCGGAAGACGGATCGACCATGACGATGCGCGGACCGAGTGAAACGGAAGGGACGTTTTACGACATCTATCCGGAAGGCGTAATGATACCTTTCGACGGAGACGAGAATCTGAAGGCGGAACAGGATCCCTGGGGTCTGGATTTCAACAGGAATTTTCCCATGGGATGGTTCCCGGATTCCAGGCAGCCCGGCGCAGGGAAATATCCCCTCAGCAATCCGGAAACGAAAGCGATCGTCGATTTCGTGCTGGCACATCCCAATATCGGCGGTGCCGCGATCGGACATACGAGCGGCGGATTGCTGCTCTATCCTCCGGGAACGCGTCCCGCGAAGACAGCTCCGGTCAATGATATACGCACCATGAAAGCGATCGCGGATATGGGCACGGAAGAACTCGGATATGTGTCGATCAATATATTCGATTCTTTCATGACAGATCAGGTCAATTTCGACAGCGGTGCGCTGGACGACTGGTTCTACCAGACACAGGGTATCCCCGCGTATACGGTCGAGTTCTGGGATCTCGCCGGTAAGGCAGGCGTGCCCGTCGACTGGACAAAGCATGGTGAGGATTCACCTGCTGAGGAGATGAAACGGTTCAACGCCTGTATGAAATGGGTCAAGGAAAACGCACCGCAGTATTATTCGGACTGGATGCCGTTTGACCATCCCTATTTCGGGAAAGTGGAGATCGGCGGCTTCAATTACAAGTTCACGCACCAGAATCCGCCGGAAAACTACCTGTTGGCGGAATGTGAGAAAGATACGAAATTCAACATCCGCTTCATGAAAGCGATGCCGAAGCTCGCCGTCGAAAGCGTGGAAGCGGAATCCGCCGGGGATGGGCTGTATCGTGTGACCGCAGTCGTAGGCAACCGCGGTTACCTCCCGACGAACCTGACGGATGAAGCTGTTTCGCTGCATGTCAGCAAGCCGGTGACAGTCACAGTCGAAGGGGCGGAGCTGCTTTCCGGGAAAGCAGCGGAAGAGATCGGCAATCTGTCCGGGTACAGCCGTACGGTGACGGGACCGTTCTTCTACGGAAATCTGACGACTGAATTCAGCGCGCCTGCGAAGAAAAAAGTCAGCTGGCTGATCCGCGCCGGGAAAGGGACGGCGGTCACTGTCACGGCGTTCCAGGAGAAAGCCGGTACCGCAGCTGGGACAGTGGTGCTCCCGTAGATAAAATTTGTAAAAAACGACCTCTTCACGGGTTTGTCCCGGAGGAGGTCGTTCTGCATAGAACTGTTATTGTTTACCGGTATTCAACGATGTCGTCCCACACCCAGTTCCCGTTCTCATAGATCAGGATATTGTCTACGTCAAAGGTGCCCAGGACCTGTACCTGTCCGGAAGTGTCGTCGATATGCTGGTGAGTGACGCGCAGAATGATCCGGTCGCCTTCCCGGATCACAGTCCGGCTGACTTCGTTGCCGACGGTGATATCGCCGCCTCTGTCCATACAGATGACGTACAGGGAACCGTCTTTCTCATAGACTGCGTCCGGATATTTCGCAAGAAGGCTGTCCGCGAATCTTTCGGAAAGGCTGTAATCACGGATCATATGCTCTCTGTATTCCGAAAGAGAGTGATAGACCGTCGATGGATTGCCGTACTTGTCGTCCATGACGCTCCAGTCGACCTCAGCATCCGTATACGGTGAAGAGAAATAGAAGTTTCTTTCAACAAAAGGCTGGGCGATACCGTACAGAACACTGATCTGATCGTCACTGATCTCGGCGGGTTTTTCCTCCTCGACAGGGTCGTCGACATGGTCGTCGACAGGATCCGCGACCGGTTCCACGACCGGTTCGGGAGACGGTGTGCCGGATTGGGAGGAAGCGTCGCCGGAGGGCTGCGTTTCCTTTGCTCCGCAGGAGCAGAGGAGCATGGCGACAAAAAGAAAAGCGATAGTTTTCAACAGAAATTGTTTCATTTATTATTCTCCAGTCTGATCAGTTTTGATTCCTGATCCCGATAACAATACTACTTCGCAGGCGGAGAAAAGTCCACAAAGGAAGCAGGGATCTCCTGGTGGTGTCGTCTGACCGGGGTCGCAGAAAAGCCTGCTGAATTCGAGCAGTCATTTCACTGCAGCAAACCGAGAAGCAAGAGCCTTCAGTGAGAAAAAACCGAAAGAAAAGGCTGAGAACCGGAAACGGTCTCAGCCCTGTTCTGTTTCGGGGGATCAGGCTTCTTTCAGGACCTGAGTCCAGAAGTTGACCACTTCGTCATAGGTCTTGAAGCAGGCGAGGATCATGTAATCGCCCATATCGAGCGCCAGCGCAGGATCGACGCGTCCTTCTTCCTTGATATGACCGGCGAAGAGCTGACGGACTTCGTCGAGGCTCAGGGCGTACCGGCGAGCGTCCCGACGGCCGGTAAATACACAGTACTGCTGATCTTCGCACTTCTTTTCCGAAGAGTCAAAGGCGATCATATCTGCCCAGATCTTGTAGACGTCCGTCCCATGGGCATAGTTCATCATGGACGGAGAAATGCCTCCGCTGGGGCGCATGTTGACCTCGAGGGCGACGATGTCGCCTTTTTTGCCGATGTGCTGGTCACTGTTGAGACAGAAGAACTCAAAGTGTACAAAACGGCTGCGAACGCCGAAAGCTTTCAGTGTGGCACGGCCCTTTGCCCGCAGATCGTCCGGCAGTTCGTTCCGCATATAGAGGACACAGCTTTCCGCATTGTTCACGACGTTCATCAGATTCACGGGCGTGACGTTGCTGTTCTCAAAGAGCGGAACGCCCGCGCTGTTGACGATGGCGTCATAGGACGTCACGGTGGCGTCGATGTATTCCTCCATGATGTAGAGCGTGTCATCTTTAGTTCTGAAGAACTGTTCGAGATCCGTGTCATTGGAGATACGGTATGTCCTTGTCGCGCCGACGCCATTGTCGGGCTTGACGATGACAGGATATCCGACTTCCCGGATGAAGGCTTCACAGCCGGCCATGTCGTCCACCAGATGATGGCGTGCGACCGGGATCCCGGCGAGCATATACCGCTCCTTCATTTTGGATTTGAATTTGACGGTGGGCATATCCTCGGGCTGGAAACCGGTTCGGATGTTGAAGTCCTTCCTCAGATTTGCATCCCGTTCCAGCCAGTATTCGTTGTTGGACTCCAGCCAGTCGATGCGTCCATGCTTGTGGATGAAGAAGGCGACGGCACGGTATACCTCGTCATAGTTCTCAAGAGAACTGACTTTGTAATATTCGTTGAGCGAAGCCTTCAGCTCACTGGAGAGGTTGTCATACGGGCAGTCTCCGATACCGAGAACGTTGAGACCGTTCGCTTTGAGACGGTTGCAGAAGATCCAGTAGTTGTCGGGGAAATTGGGTGAAATAAAGACGAAGTTTTTCATTTGTTCCATCCTCTGCTGAGTGGTCGGGGATATGTTTTACAGTTCATAGAAAAGGGACCGGACGAAGAAGGGCACGGACTTTTCCCATGTGACTTCCGAATGGATGCCGTCGGGCACGACCCTGCTGTCCAGCATAATGCCTTTGCGGATCAGTAGCGCGGTCATGTACGCATAGGTGTCTTTCTGCCGCTGCTCTTTCATTTCTTCCGTGCCGGCATCCATGTACAGAATGGTCTTATCGATCCTGCTGTTGCGGATCATGTCGGCGCAGGCTTCGGGAGCGAACCCAAAGGCGGGGGAAAGCGCAGCGCCACGCGAGAAAACGTCGTTATAATGCAGCAGCGCGTACAGCGTCATCAGTCCGCCCATGGAGCTTCCGGCAATGAAAGTGTATTCCCGCTCCGGCATCGTGGGGAAGTTTTCATCAATGTAAGGCTTGAACACGTTTACCAGATGATCCATGGTGATCTGCCCGCGGCCTTTGATGTCGCCGAAGTGCGGGTCGGAGAAATCGAACGGCGAATACTCGGAAAGACGTCCGCCGCAGGGGTCGGACTCCGGATGGTGGTTGCATTCGATGGCGGCGACGATCAGCGGAATCTCTAGAGAGGACAGATAGTCCATAATGCCCCATGACTTGCCGTAGGAAGCATCTTCATCAAAGAAAAGATTCTGTCCGTCGAACATATAAAGGACCGGAAAGCGGGCGTTGGGATCCTGATCCGCCTCTTCCGGGATATAAATGTATGCGTTGCGTTCCTCGTCTCCGGTCAGTTCCGGGATGGTGATCGCCCATTCATAATACATAAAACAACGACCTTTCTTTTCCGTACGGATCACTCCGGGATGTTACAAAGATACAATAACAGGGCGGTGCCGCGCAAGCATTTCCTGTTTCGCGGACATCCTGTCTCATGACGCCTTCTTTTTTCGGGAGAGCCAAATAATATAATCTGTATTATAATAAGGACAACACTCGGAGGAACGCTATGGAGATCCGCAGAGTATCGGACGTACTGAAGGAAACTTTCGGCGAGAAGATCTATAAGATCCCGCTCAATGCCGGCTGCACATGTCCGAACCGGGACGGTACAGTCGGATTCGGCGGCTGCACGTTCTGTTCCGGCAGCGGGTCCGGTGATTTTGCGCCAGGACTTCTGTCTTTGGAGGAGCAGATCCGTGAAAGCCGGAGGAGGATCGAGGGGAAAACGGATGCCAGGCGGTTCATTGGGTATTTTCAGTCTTTCAGCAATACGTACGGAGATCAGGACAGATTGAAGGAACTGTTCCGCCGCACGGCGGAACGGCCTGAAATTGCAGTTCTGTCGATCGGAACGAGACCGGACTGTCTGGAACCGGAAATGGTGGAATTTCTGGAAGAACTGAACCGGACGAAGCCCGTCTGGGTCGAGTTGGGGCTTCAGACCGTACATGAGAAGACGGCGAAGCGGTTCCACCGCGGATACGGGCTTCCGGCGTTTGAAGACGCTTACCGCCGCCTCAAGGGTGCCGGACTGACGGTGATCGTACATGTGATCCTGGGACTTCCGGGTGAGACGCGGAAGGAAATGCTGGAAACGGCACAGTATCTTGCGGCGCTGACGCCTGCGTTGGACGGCGTCAAGTTCCATATGCTCCATCTTCTGGAGGGAACGCAGATGGGCGAGGAATACAAAAACGACCCGTTTCCGCTGCTGAGCCTTGAAGAGTACACGGATATCGTGGTGGAATGCATGAAGATTCTCCCGGAAAAAACGGTGATCCATCGGTTTACGGGGGACGGACCCAAAAGGGATCTGATTGGACCGATGTGGACATGGGATAAAAAGAAGGTCCTGAATTATATGAATAAAAAAATCGGAGAAGCGGAAAGATGAACAAGAAACTGGAGCGCAGAAACATCCTGATCGTCGTGATTCTCGGCGTGCTCGGACAGATCGCCTGGGGATTGGAGAACTCCTGGTTCAACACCTACACCTATGATGCGATCACAACAGAGACATGGCCGATCGCGCTGATGAACGGCGCCAGTGCGGTCGTCGCAACACTGACGACCTTTCTGATCGGAACGGTTTCAGACCGTCTCGGAAAACGCAAGCCCTTCATCCGTTTCGGATACCTGATCTGGGGTTTCTTCACGGCGGCGATCCTTCTGGGGGAAGCCATGCCCAGCGTAACGTCCGCGGCGATCATGGTCGTCATTATCGACTGCGTGATGACGTTTTTCGGCTCTACCGCATACGACGCGTGCTACAATGCCTGGACAACGGATATTTCCGATGAGACCAGCCGCGGCAAGATCACAGCGATCGTTCAGATCGCGCCGCTTGTTTCCGGGGTGATCCTTGTAGGAGCGGGGGCTGTCATCGACAATTTCGGCTATCACGTTTTCTTCATTTCCATCGGCCTGCTCGTTTCCGTAATCGGTCTCGTGGTCGGCGGCTGGCTTGAGGACTCGCCGGATCTGAAACCGGACGAGACGGCGAACGGCAGGAATCTGATCAGGGATGTTCTCAGCGCGTTCAGCGGGGAATCTGTCCGGTCCAATAAGCTGCTGTTCCTCGTGCTCATTACGTTCTGCGCGGTAGCGACCGGTTTCCAGGTCACCTACGCTTATGAAATGATCTATGCGAACAACTACCTCGGCATTTCAAAATCCTTCGGGACGCTGCTCACGGCCGGCGCGCTGCCGTTTATCGTTGCGGCAAGTTTCATCGGCGGAAAGATGGCGGACACGGGCAAAGGGAAGTTTGGTCTGATGATCTCTCCTGTGCTGTTTGCCATCGGCGCGTTTCTCCACGGAAGCTCTAAAAACATCGTTGTGGTCATCGTCGCAAGGGTGTTCCTGTATGTAGGTTACTTCCTGATGTCGGTCATCGCGACGGCGATGTTCAAGAATCTGACACCGGAGGAGTCACGCGGCAAGTTCGAGGGTGTCCGGATGGTGTTTGTAGTCCTGTTGCCCATGATCATCGGACCTCAGATCGGCTCAGCGCTGATCGATGCGTACGGCATTGCGCCGATTCTCTATATCGTAACGGGGATCGTCGGACTGCTCGCATATATTCCTATTGTATTAATAAAGAAGACCGAAGAATAAAAAAGCGGAAAGGAAACGGAATTATGAGAGAAATCAACAGCAGGAAAGTCGCTATCATAGGCTGCGGATTCGTCGGCTCGGCATCAGCATTCGCCCTGATGCAGAGCGGATTGTTTTCCGAAATGGTCCTGGTCGATGCGGACCGCGCCAAAGCGGAAGGAGAAGCGCTGGACATCAGTCATGGACTTCCCTTCGCAAAACCGATGACGATCTATGCCGGTTCTTATGACGATATCACGGACGCGGCGATCATTATCATTACTGCGGGAGCGGCCCAAAAACCGGGTGAGACGCGGCTTGATCTTGTCAGGAAAAACGTAGCGATCTTCGGCAGTATCATCCCTGAGATCGCAAAACGCGATTGTGCGGGCATTCTGCTGATCGTCGCGAATCCGGTCGACGTGCTGACATACGCCGCGGTAAAGCTCAGCGGTTTTCCGGAGAACAGGGTCTTCGGATCCGGTACGGTTCTTGACAGCGCACGCCTGAAATATCTGCTGGGCGAGCATCTGGAAGTGGACAGCAGAAGCGTCCACGCCTACATTATCGGAGAACACGGGGACAGCGAGATCGTCGCATGGAGCAGCGCGAATGTCTCCGGCGTTCCGCTTCTCCAGTTCTGCTCCATGAGGGGCTACGAAGATCACGAGCCTGCGATGGAACTTATCGCCGAGAGCGTCCGTGACAGCGCCTCCGTCATCATCGAGAAAAAGAAAGCTACCTATTACGGCATCGCCATGTCTGTGCGGCGGATCTGCGAATGCATCGTCCGCGACGAGAAATCCGTTCTGCCGGTTTCCTCGATCCAGCACTGCGGATACGGAGTCGATGGTATCGCGTTCAGCATGCCTTCTATCGTCGGGCGGTTCGGTATCGAGAAAGTGATCCCCATCGATTTGAACGAAAAGGAAAAGGAGAGCCTGTTGGCTTCCGCCAAAGTGCTGAAGCAGGTCATCGACGAGTCCGTCGATCTGTAACTGTCCTGATGCAAACAGCGGCTGCATCAGTGCAGCCGCTGTTTGTGCTTAGAGGGGGGAAAAGATGGATAAAAGAGAGGAAACAAAACGGTACGCCGTCCTGACGGTCTGCTGTGCGCTGCTGCTTGCGGTGGCATTCTTCTTCGCGTCACGCAACGCAAAGCTGTTTGAGAATCAGACATCCTATGCCTACGCCAAATATCTTGTCCGCGTGGACGAGGTCATTCGGACGGATACGACGGAGACACCCTATTCGGGCACCTATTCCAGTGCGATCACCGATGTTACGTTCCGGGGAACGATCCTGTTCGGGGAACGGAAAGGGGAAAGCGTTGAGGCGATGCAGTCTTTCGATGCGATCGCGTCGCATAAAAACACTGCCGTGGAAAAGGGAGACTGGATCTACGTTTCCGACGTCGGCTCCGGATACTGTATCGCCGGCAACTATTTCCGCGTCAAAGGACTGGCGGTCCTTTTCATTGCGCTTTTGGCTTTTTTGATCCTGTTTGCCGGGATCAAGGGAGTGCGGACTGCTCTGGCGCTGGGCTTCACCATAGCGGCGGTATTCCTTGTTTTTGTGCCGGCGATCCTGTCCGGATATAGTATCTATCTGTGGTCTATCCTTGTCTGCCTGTTCTCTATTGCGATCACGCCGTTGTATGTAGGCGGGTTCGGCCTGAAATCGGTGGCGGCGGCGGTCGGAAGCACAGGGGGCGTGCTCCTTGCAGCGATCCTGACCGTTGTGACGAATCACGCGCTCAAAATCACGGGTTTCGCTTCAGACGAAGCCATGTATGTGATCGCGCTGCTTCCTGAACCGATCGATATGCGCGCTATTGTTTTTGCCGCGACGCTGATCGGCGCGCTGGGATCTACGCTGGATGTCTCCATGTCCATTGCGGCCTCCGTCTGGGAGATGCATGATACAAATGAAAGACTCGGCTTCCGTGAAGTGCTTGCTTCCGGTTTCAATATCGGACGGGATATTCTTGGAACGCAGATCAGTACTCTGGTTCTCGCATATATCGGATCGAGCCTGTCGACGGTGCTGCTGCTGGTCGCTTACCAGTCCTCTGTTCTGGACCTCCTGAACCTGGAGGTGGTTGTGCTCCAGATTTTGGATATGCTCATCGGCGCGTCCACGATCCTGTTGACAATCCCGTTCACCGCTCTGGTAAGTGCGCTTCTATTTACTTCCGGAAAGGATTGGAAAACCGTGTCCAAAAAGCCTTCCGTATCTGTTTCCGGGAAGGCTGAAGAACGCCGGATCTTCCGCGCTGGAGACTGAATTACGACACGCACGGCAGCGTTGCAAGAAACTTCAAAAAATCTGCAAAAAACATGTTGACATGCCTTAAGGGTGCTGATATACTCAATCGTGCGCCCACAAAAGGGCAGCAAACCTTGGACCTTGAAAATTAAACAATATCACGAAGTGCAAAACCCTTGTCAAGCAGCAAGAGAGCTGCAGAAACAAGTAAATTTTAAGACGTCAAACGTCGGAATGAGCTTGGTGTTAGCGGACTGGAAAGTCCGTTGATATACAAATGTTTAGAGAGTTTGATCCTGGCTCAGGACGAACGCTGGCGGCGCGCCTAA
>JAEEGL011667333.1_pt1 | contig 16409 bp, 14 predicted proteins | sample 9134231 | NCBI WGS metagenome assembly JAEEGL01 (sample SAMN16246548, study PRJNA631951) | gut metagenome | biome: gut microbiome; feature: rumen; material: fiber-attached | host: Bos | place: Iran: Karaj | collected 2018-10
GTTCGACCATGTCTGCCGGAACGCCCATCTTGATCATGTCGTCCGGAGTTTTTTTGGTGCCTGATGTGATGGAGTCCTGCAAAATGGCTAGAACTTGAACATCTTCCGGTTCGCCCTTGTTCTTGAGATAATCGGCGACATTCTGGAGAAAATCAATGTATGGTCCGCCAGCCTTGTCCTGCTGGCCTTTGTGGACTGTATCCGCAATTTTGTAGGCGTCTTGATAAGAGAGCATTATTAACCTTTTTTTTAAAACTTTGAGCATCGGCGATGCACATTACACAATATAAATAATGCGATGGTGAAAAAGATTGATGTTTTTACATTTTGGGGCAAAAAAAGATTCCTATCCAATATGTAAATATATATTTACAATAAGTAAAACTATAGAAAAATATGTTGCTCTGGGGATGCATTCTGAAAAAAAACAGAAAATTTTAATTTTTTTATTTAGATTGTTTGACGTTATTTCTAAATTTGAGGCCAATATTGGAAATGTCGGTGTATATGTCAAAAGATGTTATGTTAAGCAAGTCTAGTAAAATTTATGTGGCGGGGCATCATGGACTAGTAGGTTCCGCCATCTGGAACAACCTGAAGTCTCGCGGATACAACAACCTTGTTGGTCGCACTCATAAAGAACTCGATCTTACTGACCAATACGCGGTCAAAAAGTTTTTCGACGAAGAACGCCCTGATGCAGTAGTGCTTGCTGCGGCCTTTGTCGGAGGCATCATGGCGAACTCGCTTTACCGTGCCGATTTCATGATGATGAACATGAAAATTCAGTGCAACGTGTTCAGCGAAGCTTACGCCCACAACGTGAAGAAGTTCCTGTTCCTGGGCTCTACCTGCATTTATCCGAAGAACGCTCCGCAGCCCATGAAAGAGGACGCGCTACTCACAAGCGAACTCGAGTACACGAACGAGGAATACGCCATTGCGAAAATTGCGGGCCTCAAGATGTGTGAAAGCTACAACTTGCAGTACGGCACCAACTATCTTGCAGTAATGCCCACGAACCTTTATGGTCCGAACGACAACTTCCATCTGGAAAATAGTCACGTGATGCCTGCCATGATGCGCAAGATTTACCTTGCCAAGCTCATTCACGATAATGATTGGCAAAGCATCAAGGTCGATATGGACAAGCGCCCGGTCGAAGGCATCAATGGCGACGCCTCGCAAGACGAAATTTTGAAAGTTCTCGCCAAGTACGGCATCGAGAACAACAAGGTGACTCTTTGGGGCACCGGCAAGCCGCTCCGCGAATTTCTGTGGAGCGAAGACATGGCGGACGCATCTGTACATGTGCTTTTGAACGTGAATTTCAGCGACATCATCGGTATCGAGAAGTATTCCAGCGTGCATTACGGGGCAAGCGTCGATGGAGCCGTTGACCGCAACCACAGCGCAGGCCGCGGTGGCGCCATCCCGAAACTCGGCGAAATCCGCAACTGCCACATTAACGTGGGCACGGGCAAGGAACTCACTATCCGCGAATTGAGCGAACTCGTCGTGAAGGCGGTCGGATTCGGAGGCGAAGTCGTGTTCGACGCAAGCAAGCCCGATGGCACCCCGCGCAAGCTCATCGACGTGAGCAAGCTCCACAGCCTCGGCTGGACACACAAGGTCGAAATCGACGAAGGCGTCCAGAAACTTTTCGACTGGTACAAGGAATCCCTAAAGGCGTAACTTTGCGTCATTCTGAACGAAGTGAAGAATCCAGGTGGAAACAAAATAATATGACTGAAAAACGCAATGTTGCTCTTATCACTGGTGTAACAGGCCAAGACGGCTCTTATCTTTCTGAATTTTTGCTGGCTAAAGGTTATGAAGTCCACGGCATTATCCGCCGTTCTTCTGTAGATTTTCGCGAACGTATCGCTCACTTGGAAGGAACGCCTCATTTCCATTTGCATTACGCTGACATGGGCGACTCCATGAGCCTTGTGAAAGTTGTAGGCAAAGTCCAACCAACCGAGATTTACAATCTCGCCGCACAGAGCCACGTGCAGGTCTCTTTCGACTCTCCTGAATTTACAGCCGATGTGGATGCCACGGGCGTCCTCCGTGTGCTGGAAGCCGTGCGTACCAACCACCTCGAAAAGACATGCCGCATTTATCAAGCCTCCACCAGTGAACTTTACGGCAAAGTCGAAGAAGTCCCGCAGAACGAAAACACTCCGTTCCATCCGTACAGTCCGTACGCTGTTGCCAAACTTTACGGCTTCTGGATTATAAAGGAGTATCGTGAAGCGTACAACATGTTCTGCTGCTCCGGCATTTTGTTCAATCACGAATCCGAACGCCGTGGCGAAACTTTTGTCACCCGCAAAATTACTCTCGCTGCAGCACGCATTGCTCAGAGTAAGCAGGATCGCCTGTACCTCGGTAATCTAGACAGTCTTCGAGACTGGGGCTATGCCAAGGACTACGTGGAATGCATGTGGCTCATTTTGCAGCACCACAAGCCCGAGGACTTCGTGATTGCAACCGGAGTGCAGCACACGGTCCGTGAATTTGCAACCCTCGCGTTCCACCATGCAGGAATTGAACTGCGTTGGGAGGGCGAAGGCGTGAACGAGAGGGGAATCAACATCGCCAACGGCAAAGTTGTCGTGGCCGTGTCCGAAGATTTCTACCGCCCGACCGACGTGGTGAACCTCTGGGGCGACCCCGCCAAGGCAAAGAAAGAGCTCGGCTGGAATCCGCAGAAGACAACGTTCGAAGAACTCGTCAAGCTGATGGTCGATAACGACATGCGCAAGGTCGCCGCCGACAGCGTCGCAAGCCATGTCCGCACCAACCTCGCCGAATACCTCGAAAAGGGACTGGTGAAGTAAAGGGGAACTCTATTATGTTCGTTCTTTCAAAGTTTATAGGTGACAATGTTACGCATCGTCCTTCGAGCATGTTCGAGGGCGACATTCTGGCAAATTCAGCAAAGCTGACTGAAGAAATTCAGAACAAGAGCGTTTGCGTGATTGGCGGAGCTGGCTCTATCGGTTCTTCATACATCAAGGCTATTCTTCGATTCAAGCCTGCAAAGCTTGTGGTGATTGATCTTAACGAAAATGGTCTAGCAGAACTGACACGCGACCTGCGCTCTACAGACGGGCTTGTCGTTCCATCGGAATATCGTGCCTATACGCTCAACTTTGCAGACCCGATTTTCGCTCGAATCTTCCGTGAAGAAAAGGGCTTTGACATCGTGGCGAATTTCAGCGCTCACAAGCATGTGCGAAGCGAAAAGGATAAGTATTCTGTCCAAGCTCTTATCGAGAACAACGATATCAAGGCCAAGAAGCTGATGGATCTTTTGTCCGAATATCCGCCTAAGCATTTCTTCTGCGTGAGTACGGACAAGGCTGCAAACCCTGTAAACATCATGGGCGCGAGCAAACGTATTATGGAAGACTTGGTGATGGCCTATACGACCAAGTTCAAGGTGACTACAGCGCGATTTGCCAACGTCGCTTTTTCTAACGGCTCCTTGCCAGACGGCTGGATGCACCGCATTCAAAAGAAACAGCCTCTTGCGGCACCGAACGACGTGAAACGCTATTTTGTGTCGCCAGAAGAAAGTGGACAGATTTGCATGCTCGCTTGCATTTTGGGCAACAATGGCGAAATCTTCTTCCCGAAACTGGGCGAAGAGCAAATGCTCACTTTCTCCGCGATTTGCGATGAATTCGTCAAGAGCGAAGGCTACGCCAAGCGTGAATTTGCAACCGACGACGAGGCAAAAAAGTTCGCGGCAAAAATGCCTTACGAAAGCAAGACCTATCCGGTGGTTTATTTCAAAAGTGATACGACTGGAGAAAAGGCTTACGAAGAGTTTTACGTTCCCGGCGAAAAATTGAACATGCAACGGTTCAACAGCTTGGGCGTTATTGAAGAAGTGAAGAAGCGTCCGCTGATTGAAATCCAGAATTTCTTCGACGAGATCGAGGCAATCTTTGCTCGCGAAAACTTTACAAAGGCCGAAGTGGTGGATGCTATCAAACGTTTCATTCCAAACTTCGAGCACGAAGAAAAAGGCAAAAATTTAGACCAAAAAATGTAGGATGGTTAAAATGGCTTACAAAATTCCTCTTTTCAATCTCAACTTCGACGAACGTGAGGCAAAGGCTGCCTACGACACCATCAAGAGTGGCTGGATTTCGACTGGCCCTAAATGTGCCGAACTTGAGGACATGTTCGCCAAGATGCTTGGCGCAAAATATGCTGTAAGCGTGACGAACTGCACGGATGCTCTCCATCTTTGCTGCTTGCTTTGCGGCTTTGGTCCCGGTGATGAAGTTATTTGCCCGTCGCTTACTTTTGCTGCCTCCGCAAACTGCATTCGCTATGCGGGTGCGACGCCTGTGTTTGCCGATATAATTGGTCCGGATCACATCAACTTAGATCCGGCTGATATTGAACGCAAGATTACGCCAAAGACGAAGGGTATTGTCGTGGTTCACATGGCAGGTTACCCCGCCAAGCTTGACGAAATCATGGCTATTGCGAAAAAATATAACCTGAAGGTTGTGGAAGACGCTTGTCATGGCCCGCTTTCGGAATACAAGGGCAAAAAGTTGGGAACAATCGGCGACTGTTCTGCTTTCAGTTTCTTCTCCAACAAGAACATTTCTACCGGCGAAGGCGGAATGTTTGTCACGAATTCCGAGGAACTTGCGACAAAGGCAAAGCTGATGCGTTCGCACGGTATGACTACCATGTCTTACCAACGTGCATCTGGTCATGCAACTGTTTATGATATTGTTGAACTGGGATATAATTTCCGCATGGATGATATCCGTGCTTCAATCGCCATTGAACAGCTGAAGAAACTTCCGAAAGATTTGAACAAGAGAACAGAAGTACGCAAGCGTTATGTGGAAAAGCTTTCTTCTATCAAGGGCGTTGTTGTTCCGTTTGCCGATTGCAATGAATTTACATCCAATTACATTATGCCTGTTGTATTGACTCAGGGAACAAAGGAAGACCGCGATGCTATTCGTGAAAAGATTCATGCGGCAGGAATTCAGACAAGCGTGCATTATCCGGCAATTCACAGGTTCTCTATTTACAAAAATTTTGGAGCCGTTTTGCCGCAGACTGAGTATGTGACCGACCACGAGATTACTCTCCCGATGTATGCGGCTCTCACGATGGAACAGGTCGATTTTATCTGTGAAACTTTGGATAAGGCTGTCAATGGATAAGAAATCTATTCTGGTATTTGGCGTTGGCGAACTGCAAAAGTCGATTATCAGCAGGGCCCACAAAATGGGGCTGTTCGTTGTCGGCATAGACCCCTGTGCAGACGCTTTTTGCAACGACGATGTCGATGCTTTTGAAATTGTTGGCGGTCAGGATTTCGAAGGAACGATTGCTGTTGCCAAGAAATACGCTGTATCGGCTATCGTGACTGCGGCGACGGACAAGCCTCTTGTGATGATGGCTCGCGTGGCCAAAGAATTGAATTTACCGTTCTATTCTGTAGAAACAGCTACCTGGTCAACTGACAAATATCAGATGAAACAGCGTTTCATTGCTGGTGGAGTTCCTTGTGCAAAGGGTAGACTCGTCAAATCTGCTCAGGAAACGGCTGATTTTGTATTTCCTGTTATTGTGAAGCCTAGAGACAATTCAGGAAGCCGCGGAGTCAAGCTCTGCAGAACAAAAGAGGAATTGCAATCTTGCATTGACGAGGCTCTTGAATATTCGCATCTGGATTCTGTTCTTGTCGAAGAGTTTATTGAAGGCCAAGAATACAGCATTGAAAGTCTTCACTACGATGGCAAAACAGAAGTTATTCAGTTTACCGAAAAGAAAACCACCGAGTTCCCGTACAATGTGGAACTTGGACACAAGCAGCCTGCGAATTTGACAGAATCCCAACGGAATGCGGTCCGTGAAGTCATCTCGAAAATTGCAAAAGCTTTGAATTTCGAAAATTGTCCGTCGCATACGGAACTCAAAATCAATGAACGCGGAATATTTGTGATTGAAACAAGTCCTCGATTGGGCGGTGACTACATCACTTCAACATTGGTTCCTCTTTCCACAGGAATCAATATTGAAGATCAATTGCTAAATATTGCTTTGGGTAAACCTGTTGATACAAAAATGGGACGCGTTGAAAAAGCTTCTGGCGTATGCTTCTTCTCTTTGCCAGAGGGAACGGTTAAGTCAATTGACAGCAAAATTAACGAAGCGTCGAAATGGGATGGAATTGTTGATTTCAACTTGAAACTTAATGTTGGCGATAAGATAAACAAGATTACCAGCAGCCTGAATCGCTATGGACAGTTTATTGTCAAAGCGGAGAATCGCGATAAAGTTGACTCGTTGATGGAATCGCACGAACGGCAAATAGCCGATTTTATAAAGGTGTCTTAATACAGAAATCATTAACAGGAGATAGCCATGTCAAAAAAAGTCGTTATATTAGGGGCAACTGGAAAGGTCGGATGTTATACAGCTCTGTATCTGAAAGAAATGGGCTATGATGTTGTTGCCGCGGGGAAAAGAGCCTCAGACAATGGCTTTTTTGCGGACAATGGAATACAGTACATTTCTGCAGATATCTTAAGTCAGGAAGACTTAAAAAAGCTGCCACAAGACGATGTTTACGGAGTAATCCATATGGCAGCAATTCTTCCAGCAACAATGGAAGGCTATGATCCACGAAAATTCGTAGAGTCCAACATATACGGAACAATGAACGTGTTGGATTATGCGGTAAGTGCTGGTGTAAAACGATTCATCTTTCCTCGGACATGGGGTGACATCAACTACCTGTTAAAAGAAAATAAGCCGATTCCAGCAGACGTGCCCAGTAAATTTCCGCTAAATGACGACCATACTATTTACGCAATTACCAAAAATGCTGCAGTTGATATTGTTCAGCACTATTCGATAAAATACGGCTTCAAATATTACATCCTACGTTTTCCCAACATTTTCTGTTACCACCCGAATCCGACTTACTACGTGAATGGTGTAAAGAGGTGGACTGGGCAACGAGCCATTATCGAGCAAGCTAAAAAAGGTGAAAATATCGAATTGTGGGGAAATCCCGAATGTAAAAGAGATGTTTTTTATGTGAAAGACTGCGTTCAGATTATAGAAAAAATGTTGTCAGCAAATGGCGAATGCGGAGTGTACAACGTGGGCAATAACATGCCTGTGACACGAATGGAACAAATTCAGGGTATCATAGATGTATTTGGGAATCCAGAAAAGAAATCAAAAATTATCGTCAATCGCGATAAGCCTGATTCTCCCAACTTTATACTTGACATTTCAAAAACAATGAATCAGTTGGGATATGTTCCCAAATGGGACTACATCTCGTTTTTAAAAGACCTGAAGCATGAGATGGAGATAAACCGTTTCGAAAAACTTTGGGGTAAAGAATCAGACTATACAAAAGGTCTTGTATGATTTTGGAAAAAATAAAAGACAGGGTAATTTCACCCCAGACAAGCTTGATAGAAGCCATGAAACTGATGGATCGCTTGGGGAAAAAACTGCTGTTTGTATTTGACAAAGACCTTTTTCTAGGTCTTCTGACAATTGGGGACATCCAACGTGCCATAATCAAAGGCATTACTTTATCAGCAGAATCGGAAATTATTTTAGATAAAAATAAAATATACGCATCAACAAAAGACTCTAAAGAATTAATAAAAGAAAAAATGAGCCGCCTAAGAGCGGAATGCATGCCAATCATAAACGAAAAGGGCGAACTAATTGATGTCGTTTTTTGGAAAGACTGGTTTTTAAAAGATACTTCTGAAAAAAGAGAAAAAATAAACTTGCCAGTCGTTATTATGGCCGGCGGCAAAGGAACACGGCTAAAACCAATTACAAACGTAATCCCCAAGCCGTTGATTCCCATTGGAAACAAAACGATTCTTGAAGAAATCATGGATCAGTTCGAAAACATCGGTTGTCAGCAATTCTATATGTCAGTCAATTATAAAAGCGACATGATGCGTTTTTATATTGACCAATTGGATCACAACTACCATATAGATTTTTTCGAAGAAACGCAACCTTTAGGAACAATCGGCAGCGTGTCACTCCTTAAAGGTAAAATATGCACCCCGTTCTTCGTATCCAATTGCGACATTATGATAGATCAGGACTATCGTGACGTTTATGACTACCATAAGTCAAACGATAACGACATTACAATCGTAACAGCAGTGAAAAGCATCCGCATCCCATACGGAGTCATTGATACTGGCAACAATGGTTTAATGACAGGCTTGCGAGAAAAGCCTGAAATCACCTATATGATTAATACTGGGGTGTATCTTTTGAATCCTGAACTGATTGACGAAATTCCAAAGGGAAAATTTTTTCACATTACAAACCTTATGGAAAAAGTCAAGGCACGTGGAGGTCGCGTAGGTTGTTTCCCCGTAAGCGAAGGTGCATGGCGAGACATGGGAGAATGGCCTGAATACTTGAAGATGATAAAGGTATTGTAAAGAGGTGTTCATGGACAAAAAGCCATTAAAAGTTGCTATGGTATGTCATTTTTCGAATCCGAAAGTTCAGCAAAAACTGAAGTTAAAACTTAATATATTAGAATATATTGAACGAAAATTAAAGCATCTGCCTACAAACCCATATAAATTCATTGGCGAAAGCCATGTATGGGTAGGAAATGCTATTGAAGAATATGAAAAAAATACCAATGATATTGAGCTTCATGTAATATCGCCTCATGACAACATGGCTTCTGATATTCAAGAATTCAAAATAAACGGGATTAACTATCATTTTTTTCAAAATGAAGACCGACTTCCGTCGTTTCGATTAAAGAAGTTGCTTTCTTCTTCTTTTCCAAAATACGAAAGAAACCGAAAAAAAATAATTCAACTCATTAAAGATGCAAAGCCAGACATTGTATATATGATAGGCATAGAAAATCCTCTATATGCCCTTGCCGCCTTAGATATTCCTGAGGATATTCCGCTTTTCATTCAATTGCAGACATTGATGTGCGATCCAGATTTCGAAAAGAACTACCCTATTAAACATGACGAATATGTTTATAGGTCTTCTACTGAAATTGAAGTCATAAAGCGTGCTAATTTTATTGGAACATCAATAGAAAAAATGGCTAACATTATCAGACGTGATGTCAAGCCGGATGCTTTAATATTGAAAACAAAATTAGCCGTCGGAGAAAAAATTTACAATGAAAATGTTGAAAAAAAATATGACTTTGTTTATTTTGCAGCAGATATAAACAAAGCCTTCGATTTGGCTTTGGAAGGATTTGCCATAGCCCATCAAAAAAAACCAAATTTAACAATGCTAGTCATAGGCAAATACGATGACATATATAAGAAAAAAATGGACGTTCGCATCAGCGAATTAGGTATAAAAAATCATATCACCTTTACAGGTAGGCTTCCAACACATGATGACGTTTTAAAGAAAATACGAGAAGCCAAATACGGTTTACTCCCTCTTAAAATAGACATTGTCAGCGGAACCTTAAGAGAATGTATGGCCAATGGACTTCCCGTAGTAACAACAATTACTGACGGAGGCACGCCAATATTAAACGAAAAACGCGAAACCGTGCTACTATCACCAATTGGAGACCATAACGCACTTGCAGAAAACATGCTTCGATTATTAAATGACAAAGATCTCGAAAAAAAACTAAGAACAAATGGTTTTGAACGGATTCGTGAGCTATACAGTAATGAATCTATCGTTTCGCTGCAAAAAGAAGCACTATTCGCTGAAGTCGACTACTTTAAAAAAGGGACTCAAATTCCAAAAAATCTGCTAACTTAAATTATTATGGCATTCCAAATAAACAGTAAAAAAATTGCAAAAAACACCCTGACATTGTATATACGTCAGGCAATTACAATGTTCATCTCTTTTTTTACTGTCCGCGTAACATTAGAACAACTAGGAGTGCAAGATTATGGTTTGAATAATCTTGTTGGCAGTATAGTATCCATGTTTTCTTTTATTAACGGATCAATGGGTACAGCTGTACAGCGATTTTATAGTTACGAAATTGGGCGAGAAAACAATGAAAAACTAAAGAAAATCTTTGGCGTCGGATTATTCTTGCACTTGACGGTCGCCGCCATCACTTTGTTGCTAATTGAAATTTTTGCAGTTTTCTTCCTTGAAAAAATGAGCATTCCCTCAGAGCGAATGTTTGCAGCCCACATCGTCTTTCAAATAAGTGCCGCAACCCTATGCATGGGAATTATAACAGTACCCTACTCCGCCTTGTTGAAAGCTCGTGAAATGTTTTCTCAAACTGCCCTTGTCGAAATAGTTCAAGCCTTCTTGCGACTTGGGGTTTTATACCTCTTGATTATTTTGCCGTTCGACAAACTGATTACACTATCTTTATTGAATCTTCTTGTTTCTGCGGCAGGAATTTTAACCTTTGTTGTTATGGCAAGGCGTTTTTCTGAAAGTCATTCCAAGCCCATCCTTGATAAGCCCCTTGCAAAAGAAATGTTAGGTTTTATTTCGTTCTTGCTGCTAACCGTACTTGCTCAACTTCTGAATACGCAAGGCATCGTGATGCTGATAAACTTGTTCTTCGGTCTAACCATAAATGCAGCGTATGCCGTAGCCACGCAAGTCCAGCATGCAGTGAATACGTTTTTGATGAACTTCAAATTTTCCATGGTACCGCAAATCATGGCTGCTTATGGAGCGAGTGATTTAAAAAGCATGCATCGTCTTATCAACTTTGGAACAAAAATTACTTTTTTGATGCAATTGATGATTACACTCCCTCTTATATTTTCAGCTCAGTGGATATTAGATTTATGGTTAAAAGAACCGCCTCAATATGCAGCCGAATTAGTCATTTTAACACTAATCAGCATAAACATCAGTTCATTTACATATTTTTACTACCAAGGCGTTCATGCCTCTGGAAAAATTGCAACACAGCAACTATGGATGACTAGTACTTATTTAGCATCAATCTTATTCATTTTTTTACTATTCAAAATGGGTTTCTCCTTTTATACAGCCTTATTTGTGAATATGGGTGTAGGCATTTTACAATGCGGCGTAAACCTATTTTATGCAAAGAAAAGATTTGATTATCCCTTGCAGCATTTTTTCAAAAAAATTCTCGGACAATCAATTCTTATCGCAGTTGTCAGCATAATCATTATGAAAAGCGGGTTTTCACTAACAGACAATAATCTCATAAAATTCATATATTCTATGGGAATTGATTTGCTAATAATCCCGTTCATCGGCTTTTATTTGCTATTTGAAAAAAACGAAAGGTCTCAAGTCATTGATTTTGCCAAAAAGATTATGCATCAAAAGTGATTGACAACGAAAAAAAATTCATTAATCGCATCATGAAAAAAAAGGTCAACATGTATACAATTGCCGCAATTCTAACCGTTTTCAATAGAAAAGCAAAAACATTATCATGTTTGGAAAATTTATACAACCAAAAATTGTCCCAAAATGTTCGACTTGAAGTCTATTTAACCGATGATGGAAGTACGGACGGCACTTCAGAAGCAATCAAGCAGAGCTTCCCACAAACACATATCATTCTTGGCAACGGAAGCCTATTTTGGAATCGAGGGATGCATGCTGCATGGCAAGAAGCCGCTAAAACAACCCCAGACTTTTACCTATGGATTAATGACGACACAATCCTAAAGAACGACTGCATTAACACCCTTTTTCAAACATCTATACAAAAAGATCATGCAGCAATCATAATCGGTTCAACATCGGCTAAAGAAAACGAAGCTCTATTAACTTACGGTGGACGCACTTTAAAAAAACTTTTTCCATTAATCCCTCCAGCACCAAAATCAGCAATACCCTGCGAAGTATTTAATGGCAATATCGTTTTCATCCCCAAAAAAGTTTTTGAATCCGTCGGATTTAACGACTCATATTATAGACATTCTTTCGGTGATTTTGACTACGGAATAAAAGCCCAAAAAAAAGGATTTTCATCATTCATCGCACCAGGAGTATTAGGCTACTGCAATCGAAACAATCCTATTCCCATTTTTCAAAGAAAATGTTACTCCATTCCAGAACGATTCCGTCGTTTGTATTCCCCATTAGGATTCAACCCCTTTGAAGATTTCCATTTTCAAAGAAAATTCCATAATATTTTATATTGTATTCTACATTTTATTAAATTACACATCAACGTCTTTTTTGCCAAGGACCATACGGCTTACGAATGAAATTGCGATTTTCTAAAAACGCTTTCTTGGATTATTTTGCGATTTTATTGATTTTGCTAGCGTCAAAATCATCTTATTCTTTATACGCACCAACATTTTTCGTTGGTTTGTTTTTTGTATTTTCACTCATATATAAAGAATTTCATCAGCACTCATTTAAATTAAATTCTTCATTAAAATTTATAGTTGCATTATACATCCTCTATATTTTTAACAGCTTTTATTACAACTCATTTCGACTAACCTTTTTTATATATCCCCTAGGAACATTTTTAATCATATCAAATATTTCTTTAAATTCCTTTAGAACCAAACTTTTCAATCTAGTCTTTTTATTAGCGTTATCATCAATCATAGCATATTTCGCCATGATATTCAATATAATAACACCAACAACAACAACAGTAAGCAATCAATCGAGCCTATGGCATTTCTATGGTTTTAACTTTATTAGTCCCGACAACTGGTATTTCAAGCATAGAAACAGTGGCATCTATCACGAACCAGGGGCATTTCAAATCATTTTGAACTTCGCACTATTGTTCTCATTAACATCAAAATCTTCGTTCCAACAAATCTCCCATTATCGAACAAAATTCGTCATCATCCTCATTGCATTGGTTTTAACCAAATCAACCAACGCTTATATAAGCACTATGTTAATATTGCTATACTCCTTCAAAGAGAATATCGCAAGAAATAAACATTTATTCATCCCAATGATACTTCTATCGATTGCGCTCATTTATTACGTTGTAACTTCGGAAATTATTTTAGACAAAATTTCAAATAGAGACAGTGAAAACTCATCCTTTTTCATTCGAGCAAATGACAATTTTGCATGTTTAAGAATGTTTGCCGAGAATCCATTACTTGGCGTTGGTAATGGAAGCCTTTATGAAAGCCTAAGCAGCAAATATGGTAACGTGACTGCGTCAAATGGAATTTTAGCGGAATTGGCTCGGCTTGGAATCTTTTGGGGTATTCTATATTTTTCCTACTTCTTTAAGGGAATAAATAAAATCACACAATACAAGAAAAGCTTCATGTTTTTCTTTGCTTTTATTTGCATACTCGTTCTTGCAAACGAAGACATGATGGGCTATCCGATAGCCTACATCATGACGCTCCAATTCAAGAGTTATTTAGACGTTGGTAACGAAAAAAACAGCTACATTCCAGAATCAACAAATAGTGCACAAAAAATCAATTAAGTTTTATTTGAGAATCAATCCATTCCATTCTTTGTCGAATCCAAGTTTTAAGGTCTTCGGCTGCGTCTTTATATGAAGAATACGATTGACTGTGATAAACATATTCTGTACTTTGCAAAATATTCCATTTATTAAAATTATTATTTGCAGCATTCTGCAAAGCAGTTCTTAAAGAATCTATTTTATTTAGCACACCACTAAATAAACTTTTATTATCTATCCAAAAATTATTCCTTTTATTTTGCAAAAAAGCATCCCTGAATATATAAATGTTCCAATAGCGCTCCTTAGTATGCCAGTCTTCAGGGTGATCTGTTTTTTGATCATTTTGTCCGCCAAACGCAATATCAAAATCCCAAACAGGACCCATTTTTATAACATCACCAACAGTCCACAAAAAATAGACGCTTGTATAAAAACGAGAATCCGGATTTTTCGAAAATTCTTGAACCCAATAGTGTTTTACATATTCATCAACATCAACCCATTTCATCACATTATTATCTTTTTTTGAATCAAATTTTTTCAAGGCAGTCTCAAATTCTCTTATATATTTTTCGAGAATGGACAAAGTTTCTTCCGAAGCATTTTTGGGGTCATGCACACGGTATGTTTTTTTAAAAGATTCTCCCGTTATTATTTCTGAAAAAAGCACCTGTTCATTTTTTCGATACTTCTCATCAAATTCAACGATATAAGAACTATCTTTAGGAGCATTTATCCTATTCGTTCCTATTTTTATCGTTTCCGTCACCAAATACACCCCAAGGTATTCCCCATTCAAATAGAATTCTGCAAATTCACATCGAGGAGCATAATAGGCACCTAAATCCGCAGACAATCTATAAGCAATATAATTTTTCATCAATGTTTTATCAGCATAATTTGCTATAAGCGCCCAATCCTTATCCTTTGGCATGCCTAGCATCGATTGTTTCTTAGCAAACTCAATCTTATAACTTTTTTTGGGCATTCCCCACGATGAATTACCCCTCCCCCTTATGGTCAAATCCACAATTTCACTTTCAGCGTCTTTCTTGCCCCATATCTGTAGTTTAGCGGGAATTTCCGTTTCGCGGTCTTCAATCTTTTGCTGATTTTTCGTATAAATTACAATGCGGGGAATATTCGCATAAGGATATTCCTTGTCATTCGGCTTGAACGATTCTGGATAAGCATTCTTCGATGAAGAACTTTTTTTGCTAGAAGAATTCGAACTTTGCAAACTTGTCGTTGGTTCATCAGCATCCGCTGCGGTACTGTCGTCACATGCGCACAGAACTGTCATCGCTAGAGCAATGCACAAAAAAAGCATATATGCGGCATGCGATTTCCAACCAACTCGACTCATGTTTTTTTCCAGGATACTCAAAAATAGCATTATTTGCACTACGGGTATTTCAAAAAAGCAAGCAAATTCCTACAAAACCGCTATTCATTATATGCAGAAGCAAAAGTTCCCCCACCAGAACCTTCTGCAGAGGCCTTTATCTTCTATTCAAGAATTCCAATATTCTCTTGCGATAGTCCGGGGCTTCGTCGTACGCAGCATGGCCGTAGTTCTCGTAAACGTAGAGCTCTACCGGAGTTCCATTTCGCTTTAGCGCTTCGTCAATTTCCCTAGAAGCGATTACGCCCAATGTCTGGTCGAGTTCCGCACCCAAGACGAGTGTCGGGCACTTGACTTTTTCGAGATTTGCATATGCTTCAAAATCAAGGCACGCACGAGCGAGTACGCAAAAACGTTTCATGTCTTGTTCCGTGGCATTTGCGTTGAGGCGCATCAGGCTTTTCTTGTACTTGCGGATTGTGTCGGCAGAAAAAACTTTATCTATAAAATTCGAACATAGGGCTTCGACATCGCCAGCTTCGGCCAAGCGTTTCCATTCGGTCATCACGGCGCGGGACATGTCGTTCAAACGAGAAGCACTTGAGCCGAGGGCCAAGCGTTCGACTTTCTGCGGGAAAAGTCCTGCGATGAGTTGGGCAATCATGCCACCTTGCGAAATTCCAATCATGCAGGCGCGTTCAATGCCTAGAGCGTCCATTGCTTCAGCGGTGTCAGTCGCCATCTGTTCAATCGGATACGAATCGCCAAAATTCTTTTTACGGTCGAACAGGTAAACCGTAAAATCGTCTTTGAATATTTTATACGAATCCGCCACCATCGAAGCGACACTCATCGTACTTTTCAGGCTCATGCCAGGGAGCAAAACAAGCGGGCGGGCGCCTGTGCCGAACTTGGCATAATCCATTTCAAAATTATTCGTCTTAACGGTCTGTAATAATGTTTCTGTCATACGACAAAGATACTATAATTTCAAGGTTTTCAAATAAGTTTTTTGTTCGTCAGTGATGCGATAGCTTTCGATTGCCTTTTGAATGGTCTTGTTGTGCGTCCAAGAATCAAGCGCATGTTTTTCAATAAACGGAAGCGTCGCCTCGTACTGTTTCGCTAGCGCTGTTGCAAAGAACCACGCGACCATCATGTTGAGGTAGTATTCCTCACTGCGGATTTTTGCAACCCATTTCAAGAATTTCGGATTGAAGTCATCGTCTAAAAAGAACGACATCAACGTTTCAATGCCAAAGCGGACTGTATAAACATCCGTCACGGGAGCATTTATCCAGCGTTCGACATCTTTCAAAAGGCGCTTGCGGTTCGCGGCCTTCGCAAAAACTTTCGGTCGCATTTGGTCGCAAGTCGCCCAGTTATCGACATACGGCAAGAACGCATCAATGTGAGCCACGCAATCATCGTAATCCTTAATCAAGGACAAAATAAATGCATGGATTTGATTTTCGTCGTAATACCTGTGCGGGAGCGTTGTCAAGAATTTTTCCAGGTCGGGGTGGCTTGCAAATTTCTTCGCAATGGTGCGCAAGTCGGGAGTGCGCACGCCGATAATCGACTTTGCATCCGTCGTCGGGATGAGTTTGCTATGGAAAGCCTTGA
>JAEEGL013838511.1_pt1 | contig 16409 bp, 12 predicted proteins | sample 9134231 | NCBI WGS metagenome assembly JAEEGL01 (sample SAMN16246548, study PRJNA631951) | gut metagenome | biome: gut microbiome; feature: rumen; material: fiber-attached | host: Bos | place: Iran: Karaj | collected 2018-10
CGGACCTGGAACCGGATGTTGTACCCGGCGTAGGCCATGCCGTAGATTTTGTCGGGGTCGTCGTGAAAAGGAGGACGGGGGTCCTGCGCAAGGATGTCCCGGAGGACTTCCAGACCCTCGGAAGAAAAGACGCTTGCCATCGTAGCCGGGTTCACCTGAGATGTATCGCTGTTAGCCGTTTCCGGGGCAGAAGGTGAAACTGAACTGGTGGAACTGGATGACTCCCAGGGAAATACGACTTTTAGCGGCTCCCAGGCCACGGTGTCGGTGAAGCCGCTGCGTGCCTCGGGATGGCTGTCGGCATAGCGGACATAGGGCTTGATGTCGTAGATGGGGGTCCCGTCCATCAGGTCGGCTCCGAGGACATGGATGACCGGGCCTTCCGGACCGTCCCATTCGATACGCTCGAGCCGGACGCAGGAGAGTCCGAGGGGATTGGGGCGGAAAGGGGAGCGGGTGGCGAAGACGCCCATCCGGGTGTTGCCGCCCAGGCGTGGCGGACGTACCGTCGGCTGCCAGACGGCCGTCTTGTCACGGGGAGTGCTGCAACCGGAGCCTGCTGTCGCCGGTCTGTTGCCGGAGAATTCCCAGATCAGCCAGATGTAGTCGAAATCTCCGAGCCCGCGCAGGGCGGAAGGATCCCGGAACGCCGGCTCCAGGACGATGCGGCCGCGCAGGCCGGCCGCCACCCCGCTTTGACGCGGAATGCCGAATTTCTCCGGGAACGGAGAACGGAAGGTGGCGACGGGTTCTATTTGCATAACCTTACAAAGATAGTTATCTTTGCCGGATCAGCCAAACTTGTCATGAAGCTTACACATTCCATCATACCCTCCGTTTTTGTTTTCCTTGTCCTGACGGGCATCTTCCTCCCTTCCTGCCATCGGCGTCCTGAAACGCCACCGGTCGCGCCGCCGCGTGATACCGTGTATCCGCTCGGTTTCTGTACCGATTCTTTCGACCGGGTCGAAGGGGTGCTCCGCAACGGGGAGATTTTCACGGGCCTGATGCAGCGGCTCGGTCTGGATGCGCGGCAGGCCCAGGAACTGGCGATGGAGGCCGATTCCGTGTTCGACATGCGCCGGTTGCGGGCGGGCAACCGCTGGCAGGCGTATTATGATACGGATACGCTTTCTGCCGGTGACCTCCGCTATGTGGTCTATGAGCAGGACAAGGTGCATCTGACGGTTTTCCAGTGCCGGGAACCGTATGGGGCATGGAAGGTGGAGAAACCGGTCGAATCCATCCGCAGGACGGCGGACGTCACCATCCGCACTTCCTTGTGGAACGACATGGTGGCCGCGGATGTATCGCCGCAGTTGATCGTGCAATTGTCGGAGATCTATGCCTGGACCGTAGATTTCTTCAGCCTGCAGAAAGGCGACCGTTTCCGCGTCCTGTATGACGAGGACTTTTGCGACGGGGAAGTCATCGGCATCCACGCCGTGGACTATGCCGTTTTCAGCCGCGACACGCTGGATATCCCGGCCGTCCGTTTCCAGCAGGAAGAGGGGAAGGACCAGTATTGGAAAGAGTCCGGTGAGAGTTTGAAGAAGGCCTTTCTCAAGGCGCCGCTGAAGTTTACCCGGATCTCGTCCGGTTTCTCCTATCATCGGAAACATCCGGTCTATGGCTATACCCGCGCCCATACAGGCGTGGATTATGCAGCCCCGACCGGTACGCCCGTCATGTCCATCGGTGACGGAACCGTGATCAGCAAGGGCTGGGGCGGCGGAGGCGGCAATACCGTCAAGATCCGCCACAATTCCGTCTATACGACGGCGTATCTGCACCTGTCGCGGTATGCCGCCGGACTGAAGGTCGGCGACCATGTCCGGCAAGGAGAAGTGATCGGCTATGTCGGCATGACCGGTACGGCCACGGGACCGCACCTGGACTTCCGGGTCTGGAAAAACGGCACGCCCGTCAATCCGCTCACGATGGAGTCGCCGGAGGCGGATCCGATCGCTACTGAATTCCTTCCGGCCCTGGATTCGGTATCCCGTCAGTTCCGGGCGGAACTGGACTCGCTGACGCGGACGGCGTCGGACTCGCTGGCTCTGCCGGAGCCAGTTCTTTCTCCGGAATCGATTTGATATAGATGTCCTGCTGCGGGAACGGAATCTCGATGCCGTTCTCGGTCAGGGTCTTGTAGATGATTTCCTTGGCCTGCGCGGCATAGGTGTAGTGGGTGTCAACCGTCGTGAACTGGAAGACCGTCAGGTTGATGCTGTTGTCTCCGAAACTGTCGAAACGCACCGTGACACCCCGCTTGGGATCGACGACGTCACGTCCGTATTTATCCTTGATCTGTAACGGCTTGAGGGCCTCGACGACCAGTTCCCTGACACGGTCCACGTCGGTGCCGTACGCGACGCCGAACGGGATCTTCAGCATCTCGTAGGAATGGCTCCGGGTCAGGTTCTTGAAATTCTTGTTGAACAGCGTACTGTTCGGGAAGGCGATGATGGCGCCGTCGTTGGAAAGGATCTGGGTGCTCTGGTAACTCATGCTGTCAACCGTTCCGCGGATGCCGTCACATTCGATCACGTCGCCCACGCGCAGGCGGCCGGACATCAGCTGGAGACCGTAGAAGAAGTTGTTGAGCACATCCTTCATGGCGAAACCGATACCGGTGGCGAGACCCGTGGAGACGATGGTGATGGCGGAAGTCGGGATCCGCAGCAGCAGGAAGCAGATGATGACGAACAGTCCCCAGCACAGCAGGGTGATGATGTTGTCGGACAGCGTGAAGTTGATCAGGGTCTCCTTGAAGGCGACGTCGCCCAGTTTCTTCATGGCCGAACGGGTACGCCAGACGCGGAATAGCGCCTTGAAGGCGTAGCTGAGGTAACGGAACAGGAAGAAGAGGGATATGACGATCAGCACTTTCAGCAGGGAAAGGTGAATCAGGTTCTGGATGTTGACGAACGGTTTGTTGAAGAATTCGATACCCAGTTTCCCGAGGTCGAAGACGTTGCCGGCCATGTAGATGCACAGCGGAATGGACCAGATGCCCGCGAGCGGGACCAGCACCATCTTGACCAGGTCGTAGACCCAGGTGACCTCGATGAACGCGCCTTTCCAGCGGAGGGGCAGGTTCATGTTCTTAGTCCGGTATTCCTTCAGCCGGTCGGACAGGTGCGTCTCATAGTAACGGGTCAGCAGGAAATAGACAGCCAGGATGGTCTGGATCAGGGTCAGCTGGAAGATCCACCAGATGACGACGACCAGGGCGAGCATCACGTAGCCGAACATGGCGATACCGGTGGCGGCCAGCAGGACGGCGAACGTGACCCACAGGAAGCCGAAATCGCTCTGTTTGACAATCCCCCTGCACTTGCGGACCTCGAAGAACTGCCAGACGGTGAAGCCCAGCAGGATCGGCGGGAAGATGATGTTGATCAGGCTGTTCGGGATGAAGATGATGCGGAAGGTAATGATGATCAAGCCCATCAGGATGATCGGGAAATATCCGCGCAGCGTCTGTCGGGACTCGCTTCCGCGCAGGCGGATCAACAGGGAGGTGAAGATGGCGGCCAGCAGCCAGGCGAACTCGGCCAGCAGCGGAATCGCCATGTTCAGGAAGTTCATCTCCGTAACCATGTTGACGATGCTGATGGTCAGCGCGAAGATGATCACGCCGGCCAGCAGCACGAACAGCACCTTGTGATCCTGGAAATAGGCGGTCTGGAAATACTTCACCCACCGGATGGTGAGCCGGACGATCAGGTTGGCCAATATCGTGGCGATCACGATATAGAAAAGGACCAGGATCGTGAACCAGACGACCATCGGGCCGCGCCATTCACTGGTTATGCTGTTCCTCCGGCTGGTCGTACTGTATTTGTCGATGCAGTCCTGACGGGCCTTTTCCACCTTGCGGCGGAGATCCCCGAGGGTCTCGAAGATGTTGTCCTGTCCTTCGGTGAAGATCTTTTCCTGGACGATCCGGTACCGCTCCTGCGCATAATTGTAAGCGTCCCGCAGGTGGGTGTCGGTCTCCTGGTAGTAACTGTTGTCCTCGTCGACGCGGAAGAGATTGTCCCAGAACAGGACGACGATCTGTTCGGCGTAGTAGAGGCAACTGTCCCGGATGTCCTGTCCGAGGGAATCGAGCAGATAGGGGTTGTCCGGGGTCTCGACGAAAGAGGGATTGGTCAGGATGCTGTCCTGGGCCAAGGCGACCGAATCCCGCTGGCCGGCGTATTTCGAAACGGGCGCCTGCGTCAGGGACGGAGGCAGTTTCTTGAGGGTGCGGATCAGTTTTTCGTACCGGTCGATCTCGATTTCCAGACTGCTGACGATCTCTTCGTAAGGCAGGCGGGTCAGGTTGAAGTCCAGGTACTGGTTGGTCACTTCGTCCAACGCGTAGGTGAGGTCGAAGGTGTAGTCCTGCTGCTGGGAGTACAGCATGAGGGACAACTCGTTGCAGGTCTCGATCAGCTTGATCAGCGTCTTGTGCTGCTCGATTTCGTCGCGTTCCTGTCCGATGGAGGATTCCTGCAGCTGGGCATAGGCGTTCCGCAGTTCGTAGTGGAGGACAGCCAGGGTCTGGTTGAGGTTCTTCTCCTTGAAGACCGCTCCGGCCGGCAGGGTGAGGATGAAGACCGCAATCAGGGCAATGGTATATCGGACAAAACGTTTCATTTCGATTTCGGGGATTGGTTTGTCTTACAAAGTTAAGAGTTATTTGTATCTTTGCGGCCATCCGGAGGACAAAATGTTGTTTGATACGCTGTTCTTTTCTCATTCCGCCCTGCAGGCGGTGGTGGTGATCTTCCTGATCATCGCCGTCGGACTGCTGTTGGGGCGCGTGCGTATCGCCGGGATTTCCCTGGGCGTTACCTTCGTTTTCTTCTGCGGCATCCTGGCGGGCCACCTGGGCTTGAGCGTGGATCCCCAGATGCTGACGTTCGCCCAGAATTTCGGCCTGATCCTCTTTGTCTATGCGCTCGGCTTACAGGTCGGTCCCGGTTTCTTCAATGCCTTCCGGAAGGGGGGAATGGAACTCAATGTCCTGGGCATGGGCGTCATCCTGACCGGTACGCTCATGGCCATCGCCTTCAGCTACCTGACCCCCGTCAGTCTGCCGGACATGGTCGGCGTACTTTGTGGGGCGACGACGAATACGCCTGCCCTGGGCGCGGCCCAGCAGACGCTCGACCAGTTGGGGATGGACAGTACGTCTCCCGCCCTGGGCTGTGCCGTAACGTATCCGCTGGGCGTTGTAGGCGTGATCCTCGCCATGGTCGTGCTGCGTAAGACCATCGTGCGTCCGCGTGACCTGGAAAGCCACCGCGGCGACGCCGACATGACGTATATCGCCACGTTCCGGATCCTCAATCCCGCCGTGACCGGCAAGACCCTTCCTGAAATCAGCCACCTGACGCCGGACCATTTCATCGTATCGCGCATCTGGCGCGACGGCAAACTGATCCTTCCGGATTCCCTGTCGACCCTGCTGGAAAACGACCGGATCCTCGTGGTGACGACGGCCGGGGAGGCAAAGGATCTTGCCCGGGTTTTCGGGGAGTTGGAACAGACGGACTGGAACCGGGAGGGCATCGACTGGGACGCCCTGGACGAGCAGTTGAGTTCGCACCGGATCATCGTCACACGCACGGCAATCAATGGCAAGAGTCTGGGTTCCTTGCGTCTGCGCAACCGTTTCGGGGTGAATGTCACCCGGATCTACAGGGGCGGAATCGCCTTGCTGGCTACACCGGACCGGATTCTCCGGATGGGGGACAAGGTCGTCGTGGTGGGCGGTGACGAGGGTATCGCCGCCGTGGAAAAAGAACTGGGCAATGCCGTCAAGACCTTGCGCGAGCCGAACCTGATTTCAATCAGCATCGGCATCCTGCTTGGCCTGCTGCTGGGAGCGATTCCGCTGACGTTGCCCGGAATCAGCGCCCCGGTGAAACTCGGACTGGCCGGCGGTCCCATCATCGCCGGCATCCTGATCGGCGCCTTCGGTCCCAGGGTCCACATGGTGGCCTATACCACGGAAAGTGCCAACCTGATGCTCCGGCGGCTGGGACTGTCCATGTACCTGGCCTGCCTCGGACTGGATGCGGGCGCCCGGTTCTTCGAGACCGTCTTCCGTCCGGAAGGACTGCTCTGGATCGGTCTCGGATTCGTCCTCACGGTCGTTCCCGTGCTGGTCATGGGCTGGGTGTCCCTGAAACTTTTCCGGCTGGATTTCGGCAGCGTGACCGGCATGCTGTGCGGCAGCATGGCCAATCCGATGGCGCTGACCTATGCCTCGGATACGGTTCCGAACGACAATCCCGCCTTGTGCTACACGCAGGTCTATCCGCTCTGCATGTTCTTGCGGGTGATCATCGCCCAGCTGGTGCTTGTCCTGCTTGTCTAGTTAGCAATAGAGAAGACTGACGATCCACATGACCAGGCGCTCGGGGAGCACCCGGGAGAGAATCTCGATGGCCTTGTAGTCAAGGCGCGGGGTGACATGAAGCCGCATCCGGTTGCGTGTCAGTTGTTTGCGGATGGCGCGGGCGATGACGTCCGGCGACATCCCGTTCTGTTCGTCCTTTTCCATCTTGGCGACGGACCGCGCCATCCGTTCGGCGTAAGCGCCTTCCCGAGCCTTTTCGGCATACTTCCGTGCACCCGTGAATCCGGTCTTCGTATCTCCCGGCAGGATGCTGCAGCACTGGATCCCGAAGGGCGCCACTTCCAGGGACAGCGCCTTGGTGTACATCAGCAGGGCGGCTTTCACGCTGGAATAGAAGGCCTGGTAAGGAATGGGGATGAAGGCGGCGACGGAGGTGACGGTCAGCACCCGTCCGTATCCCTGGCGGCGGAAGACCGGCAGGCAGGCGTCGATGACCTTGACGGCGCCGTAGAAACAGGTCTCGAACTGATAGCGGACCTCGTCGATGGACGTGTCTTCGGCTGCGCCGGCCATGCCGTTTCCGGCATTGCAGACGACGGCGTCGAGCCGGCCTTGTTCGGCCAGGATCCAACTGACGGTGTGGGCCACCGCTTCGGCATCATTGACATCCATGACGAGCGGAATGATCCGGTTGTGTTCGGGTGCTTTCCCGCTGCGGGAGGTTGCGTAGACGGTCATGCCCGCCTGGGCGAGCATCAGGGCCGTTGCAGCGCCGATTCCGCTGCTGCCGCCGGTCAGAAGGACGATCTGTGCTGGTTTCATGGTGGGACGGTTTTGTTGCAAATGTACAAATTTTATCCGTTCGCCAGGCCGCGGGCGATGACATATCCGCCCGTCCAGGCAGCCTGCAGGTTGAACCCGCCTGTAACGGCATCGATGTCCAGGACTTCCCCCGCGAAGTAGAGCCCTGGGAAGCGCTTGGCCTCCAAGGTGTTGGGATTGATTTCGGACAAACTGACGCCACCGCAGGTGACGAATTCTTCCTTGAAGGCGGCCTTGCCTTCGATTCCATACGGGTCTGCCGTCAGGACGGCGACCAGGCGGTTGAGTCCCTTCGTCCCCAGTTCCGCATACCGGATGTCGGGGCGTAGTTGCGCCCGTTCCAGCAGGCAGGTCCAGAGCCGGCCGGTCAGGACTTCCGGATAGATGGATGACAGTTGTTTCTGCGGATGTTCGCGGAGGAATCTTCCCAGCAGGGAGCGGACGGAATCTTCGGTATCGTTCATCCAGTTGACCAGCAGGGGAGCCCGGTAACCGCATCCGGCCAGATGACGGGCGGCGTAGGAAGACAGCCGCAGGATGGCGGGCCCGCTGAATCCCCAGTCCGTGACGAGCAGGGGACCGCCCGCCTTGAACTTGGTGCCGGGCAGGGAAACGGAGACGTCCTTCACGACGGTACCCATCAGGTCACGGGGCGCTCCGGGGACCTTGAACGTGAACAGGGAAGGAACGGGCTCGATGATTTCCAGTTCCAGCGGATCCAGGAAACCCAGGCCGTTTCGTCTGGGACTTCCTCCTGTCGTGATGACCACATAATCCGCCTTTCCCTCGGAGCCGTCCGCAAAGGTGAGACGCCAGCCAGGGGCAAGGCCTACGAGCCGGTGCCCGGTCTTAAGTCTGACGCCGGTTTCCCGCATCCTTTCCAGCAGCGTGTTGACGATCTGCATGGCATCCTGGGATTGAGGGAAGACGCATCGGTCGTCCTGCAGGACAAGCGGGACACCTTCCGACTCGAACCAGTTCCAGGTATCCTGATGGTCAAAGACATGGAAGAGCCGTTTCATCAGACGGTGGCCGCGCGGATAGGCCTGGGAAAGGTCCGTGATGCCGTCGAAGGAATTGGTCAGGTTGCACCGTCCGCCGCCGGTGACGGCGACTTTCGCCAGGGGTTTCGGTCCGGCTTCATGGACCGTGATGTTCCAGTCCGGCCGCAGACGCGCCAGTTCGACGGCACAGAAGCAGCCGGCCGCTCCTGCACCGATGATGGCGACGTCCCGGCGGGACGTCATAGCCCGAGTTCGTTGAAGGAAACGAAATTGTCCGGCAGCGGCATGTCATAGATGCTGCTGCGGAGGAAGGACGTCAGGGAAGGAATGTCCGCGAACGAACGGATGACTTCCGGCTGAATGATGGGGCCGACCGCCAGGCGGTTGCAGGTCCCGGCTTTGTTGATGACTTCCGTCGGAAGGCGCATCAGGCGCACTTTCCAGTCGATCAGGCCGAGCCGGTAGTAGAACTTGGTGTTGCCGTCGAAAAAGCGGATCGGAATGACCGGGACGCCGGCTTTCCGGATGACCCGGATGATCGGTTCCTGCCAGTCGCGGTCGCGGACAAGGCCGGTCTTGCGGTCCAGGTCGGAAACGGCTCCGGCCGGGAAAATGCCGAGCGGATGGCCGTCCCGCAGGTGCTGCAGGGCCATCCGGATGCCGCTGATGCTGTCCTGGGTCGGGGCTGTCCTTTCGGTGGAGGTCGGGGTCACGGTGATGAAACTGGGCCCCATGGCTTCCAGGTACGACAGGAATTTGTTGACGATGACCTTGTAATCCGGATAGAGGTGGCCGAGCATGTCCACGAGGATGATGCCGTCAAGTCCGCCGTAGGGGTGGTTGCTGATGGTGATGAACGGGGGCTGCAGCCCTCTCAGGATGTCGAATCCGGACACTTCATAGGTGGCGCGTGTATCCGCCAGCACATTGTGGGCGAAGTCCGGACCGAGGGATCCGTCCGCGGCGCTTCGCTCGTAAACGCCGCAGAAATTATTCAGGTTGAGCATCCTCTTCAGGACTTTCCCGGCCAGTTTGCCGAAACCGGTACCGAAAAAGGGAGAGATGTTTTCCATCTGTTTCTGATCGAGGAGCGCCATGTCAGTCTTCTTTGGTCAATTCATCATACAATACTTCCCGCGGATCTTTCGCGTGCGTCCGTTTCCCGAACACGACCCATTCGTTCATGGCGAAATTGACGAGTCCGGAGACGCAGAGCGCCAGCAGGTTACAGATAAGCACGTCGAAATGGAAGAGTTTCTCGATCAGCAGCAGGAGTCCCATCTTGACGAGGAAACCGCCGAGCGAGGAAATTCCGTATCCGGCGAAATGGCGCAGGAATGAACGCAGGCTGCGGTGGCTGACACGGTCCTTCCATACGATGAAATAGGCGAGGGAGAAATTCGTCAGCAGGGCGAAGAAGAAGGAGATGACCGGAGAGATCATGTACTCCCCGTAGTACCAGCCCTTGAAGACGAACTGTTTGAATACCCAAAGCACCAGCATGTCCACCGCCGTTCCGGCGAGGGTGGACATGGAGAACTTGGCCAGGCGGACCGCTTTTTCCAGCAGGACCTTACTCATGCTTGATCAGCGGATCCATTTTGGCGTATTCCCGTGCATCGACGCGCAGGCTGTTCAGGTAGACGACGATCAGCGCGACCAGCACTGCGAGACCGACGAAGTCCATGATGCCGAGGGATACCTCGTTGTGGAATACATGGACGGTGACGGCAAACTCCTGGAACGGCTTGATGAAGAAATACAGCGTGTTGACGATGATCACGATGATCCGCAGTTCGGTCGGTCCCATCTTCGCATAGGTCAGCTTGAACTCATTCTTGAGGTGGGCGCTGATATAGACGTAGATCGACAGGATCAGATAGGCGACGAGCACCAGGAGGGAGATGTGCATGTTCATCATCGGGGACAGACCCAGGCCGATGAACATGAGCGCCTCGTTGATGCAGTCGACATTGTGGTCGATGAAGAATCCGTAGGTCTTGCGCTGCTGGTTGTGAACGCGGGCGAAGGTTCCGTCCAGGGAATCGCCGTACCAGTTGACGACGAAGCCGAAGGAGGCGAGCCAGATCCAGGCGACATTCAGGTTTGACAGGGCATATCCGATGGCGATGATCACGGCTCCGAGGAAGCCGATGAACGTCAGTATGTCGGAGGTCATCCATTTGGGCTGTCGCCAGGCAAGCCATGTAAGTGCCTTTTTTTCAGCAGCATTCAGAATGGAAGTCTGTATTCTTTCAGATTGTTTTCTTTCTTCTGTCATGTGGGTTTTGTTATAGTACAAATACAAATGTATGCAAATATTCGGGAGTTTCCTCCCTTTTCCGCCGAAAAAGAACAAAATGGCCGTTTATTCACTATATTTGTATGAATCTAAAAACAAGAAAAACTGATACCATGATAAAGGAGATTTTTCCCGGCCTGACCTACATCGGCGTGCAGGACCGTGACCTCGACCTCTTTGAAAGCCAGTACGCCGTCCCGGAGGGGATGGCATACAATTCTTATCTGCTTGACGGTGGCAAGATTGCCGTCCTGGACACCGTGGACGCCCGCGAGGGAGAAGCGTGGAAACGGAATCTCGCCGAAGCGCTGGCGGGCCGTCAGCCGGACTATCTGGTCGTACATCACATGGAGCCGGACCATTCCGCCTTGATCCGGGATGTCCTGGAGACCTGGCCGGGCGTGAAACTTGCCGCTTCCGCCAGAGCCATCCAGATGCTGGGCCAGTTTTTCGAAGGGTATGACTTCTCCGGAAGGACGGTTGCCCTGAAGGAAGGAGATGTCCTGGACCTGGGCGCCCGCCGTCTCCGTTTCTTCGCCGCTCCCATGGTCCACTGGCCGGAAGTCATGGTCTCCTATGATGAGGCGTCGAAGACGCTGTTTTCCGCGGATGCTTTCGGAAAGTTCGGGACCCTGGACGCCGGGTTCTTCGGCGACGAGGACGACGACTGGGCCTGCGAGGCACGCCGTTACTACTTCAACATCTGCGGAAAGTACGGCGGTCCGGTCCAGGCCCTGCTGAAAAAGGCCGCCGGCCTCGACATTGCGTGCATCTGTCCGTTACACGGTCCGGTCCTCCGCAAGGATCTCGCTTACTATCTGGACCTTTACAATACCTGGAGTTCCTATGGCGTGGAGACGGAGGGCGTCTTTGTCGCCTATGCCTCCATCCATGGCGGAACGGCCGCCGCGGCCTTGAAACTGGCGGAAATCCTGCGGGAGAAGGGCTGCCCGAAGGTGGCGCTCTGCGACTTGACACGGGACGACCAGGCGGAAGGGGTCGAGGATGCGTTCCGGTACGGCCGGGCGGTGCTGGCGGCTTCCACCTATGACGGAGGCGTCTTCCCGCCGATGCATGCCTTCCTGCACCATCTGCAGGACAAGGCGTGGCAGAAACGCAAGGTCGGACTGATCGAGAACGGCTCCTGGGCGCCGTCCGCGGGACGGATCATGAAAGGAGTGTTGGAGGGCATGAAGGAAATCGAGGTCGTCGAGCCGGTCGTCACGATCCGCAGCCGCATGAAAACCACGGACATACCTGCCCTCGAGGCCCTGGCGGACGCCATCCTCGCCTGATACACGGATCGAAAGTAAGAGCCGGCTCGGATGAGCCGGCTCTTTTCGTTTATTCGTCTTCTTCCGGGAGGACGATGGGCTTGTGTTGACGCTGTCGCTGCTGCCACCGTTCGCGGGCGTACTGCTGCATGTCGGAGACCGTGTCGTTCTCGTCGATGATCTCCATGCCCAGGATGGTCTCGATGATGTCCTCAAGGGTCAGGATGCCCTGGAAGGCACCGTACTCGTCGATGATCAGGGCGATCTGGTCCTTGGTCTTGAGGAGGGATTCCCAGATGTCGCCGACGGACGTTTCCTCGTTGAACATGGTGATGTCGCGCTTGATCTCCCGCAGGCGCATGTCGAACTTGTCGTCCGCCAGGTTCTTCAGGACGTCGTAGCGCATCACGTAGCCGGTGATGAATTCCGGGGAATCGGAATAGACCGGGATGCGGGAATTGTGGGAGAGGTCCGGATTCTTGTAGAACTGGCGGAGCGTCATGCTTTCCGGGGCGATGTTAGCGACCACCCGCGGGGTCATGACATCGTACGCCTTGATATCGTCAAGCTTGATGATGTTCTGGATGACCTTGTTCTCGCTCTTGTCGAAGACGCCTTCCTCCTCGCCGATGTTCGCCATGGCGGACACTTCCTCGCGGCTGATGGTCGTGTCGGCGTCTTCCGGCGTGAAGACCCGGCTCAGGTACTGGATCAGGACCACGAGCGGATACATCAGGTAAATCAGGAAGTTCATGATGCGGGAGAGCCACAGGAGGTGCTTCCAGCTGGTCGTGCCGATGGTCTTCGGGATGATTTCGGAGAAGACGAGGATCAGGATCGTCGTGATGGCGGAGACCAGTCCGAACCACTCGCTGCCGAACAGGATGGTGGCCTGGCGGCCTACGCCGGCGGCGCCGATCGTGTTGGCGATGGTGTTGAGGGACAGGATGGCGGCGATGGGCCGGTCAATGTCCTCTTTCATCTTTGCGAAAAGCTTGGCATTGCGGTCGCCCTCTTCCTCCCGCATGGAAATGTAGGAGAAAGGAGTCGACATCAGTACGGATTCCAGCAGGGAGCACAGGAACGAAATTCCCATGGCCATGAAGAGGAATGTGAGCAAAAGTCCCATCAAATCAAAATATGGATGCAAAATTAATTAAATTTGCGGAGATAATCCCAAGATATGGCAGACAATTATTTGGAAAATAAGTTCGAACGGTTGCAGCAGGCCCGCAAGGTCGTCGTCAAGCGCAATCATCCGTCGCTGGATACGCTGCTGCACAGGAACCGCAGTTACCGGGGATTCGATCCGTCCCGGGCGGTGACGGAGGAGGAGTTGAGGAAGATCGTATCGGTCAATCCCTTGCTTTCGTCCGGGATGAACCGGCAGGCCCTTCGTTTCAAGCTGGTTACGCGGGATACAGGAGCGGACAAGGTCCTTTCCAGGATCCGGATGGGGGCGGCGCTGCCTCAGTTGCATCTGCCTTTCCCGGGTACGGAACCCGAGGCGTTCATCCTGGTCTGTGCCACGGTCCCGGAAGACCGGATCCTGGACATCGACCTGGGTATTTCGCTTCAGAGCATGGGGCTGAAAGCGGTCGAGATGGGACTGAACGTCCTGATCATCTGTGCTTTCGACAAACAGGCCGTCCGGGAAGATTTCGGCCTGCCTGCAGACCCGCTGGCCATCCTGGCGGTCGGGAAGGGAGCCGAGAGCATTTTCCTGAAGCCGGTGGAAGCCGGGGAGGACCTGAAGTATTACCGGGTCGACGGCGTTCATTTCGTCCCCAAGATCAAGGAGGAAGACCTGCTCCTGTAATGTGGAAAAAAACGTTGAAAAGTTTGGGCCGCGCTCTTGACTGAACTTTTTTTTGGTTGTATATTTGCAACTTCAAAGAAAGGAATTTGTCAATGACAGGACATCTTTTCTACATAGGCCGAACTGAAGTCTCCTGCGGTACGAAAGCCGCTGCGAGACTTTTTCGCTTTTATAGGGGTAACTAAATCATTTTAACGAATATGAAGGTTGGTATTATCATGGGATCTCTTAGTGACTGGGAGGTCATGTCGGCTGCTTGCCGGACGCTGGAGGACTTCGGAATCGAATATGAGAAGAAGGTCATCAGCGCACACCGCGCCCCGGGACTGCTGGTGGAATGGGCTTCCACGGCACGGGAGCGGGGGATCGGCGCCATCATCGCCGGAGCGGGCGGTGCCGCGCACCTGGCGGGCGTGACGGCCGGGCTGACCCCGGTTCCGGTCATCGGCGTTCCGATCCGTACCCAGATGATGGGCGGGCTGGATTCCCTGCTGTCCGTGGTCCAGATGCCTTCCGGCGTACCGGTTTCCACCGTCGCTATCAACGGTGCGAAAAACGCGGCCCTGGTCGCCGTCTCCATCTTCGCCCTGAGCGATCCTGGGATCGCCGCGAAGTATGACGCCTTCCGCCGCGCCCAGACCGAAAAGATTGAAAATACCCAATTCCCCGAATAATCATGGAGAACAGAAGAATCTTCGTCGAGAAACGTCCGGCTTTCCGGGTAGAGGCTGAGAGCCTCCGCAAGGAGTTCAATGAGAACCTGGGCTTGTCCCTGCGCGAACTGCGCCTGTTGAATGTATATGACCTGGCCGGTTTTTCCGACGGTCTCCTGGAAAAATGCCGCTATGCCGTCTTCGGCGAAACCGTGACCGATACCGTGTCCGACACGTGTCCGCTCGAAGGGAAACGCTACCTCGCCGTCGAGTATATTCCCGGCCAGTTCGACCAGCGCGCTTCCTCCGCCGTGGACTGCGTCCATCTGATAGACCCGAATGCAGACGTGAAGATCCGTTCTTCGCGTCTGCTCGTTTTTGACGACGACCTGTCCGATGCGGACCTGGCTTCGATCCGTCATTATTTCATCAATGTGGTGGAATCCAGGGAGAAAGACCTGGGAATCCTGAGTTTCAGCGAGCAGGCCGATGTCAAGCCGGTGGAGATCCTGGAGGGGTTCACGGCCATGCAGGAAGCGGACCTGCTTCCGTTCTGCAAGCGCTGGGGACTGGCGATGAATGCCGACGACCTGCGCGAAGTCGTCCGGTATTTCACGAAGGAGGGACGCAATCCTACGGAAACGGAACTCCGCATCCTCGATACCTACTGGAGCGACCACTGCCGCCACACCACCTTCACGACCGAACTTACCTCCATCAAGGTGGACGACTCTTTCGTCAAGGAAGAGATCGAGTCCGTCCTTGGCGAGTTCCATGATATCCGCGCCGCGCTCGGCCGGGAAAACAAACCGCTCTGCCTGATGGAACTGGCGACCATCGGCGCCCGTTACCTCCGTAAGCAGGGCTTGCTGGAGGACCTGGAACAGAGCGAAGAGAACAATGCCTGCAGCATTTTCGTCGATGTCGACGTCAACCGGCGCAAGGAGCGCTGGCTGCTGCAGTTCAAGAACGAAACACATAATCATCCGACCGAGATTGAGCCGTTCGGCGGCGCGTCCACCTGCCTGGGCGGTGCCATCCGCGACCCGCTTTCCGGCCGTGCCTATGTCTATCAGGCCATGCGCGTCACGGGTGCGGGCGACATCAACAAGCCGGTCTCCGAGACGATGCCCGGCAAACTGCCGCAGACGGTGATTTCCCGCAAGGCGGCCGCCGGCTATTCCAGTTACGGCAACCAGATCGGCCTGGCTACGACCCATGTCCGGGAAATCTACCATGACGGCTATACCGCCAAGCGGCTGGAAGTCGGAGCGGTGGTCGGTGCCGTCAAGGCGTCCAACGTGCGCCGGGAGAGCCCGGCTCCGGGCGACATCATCCTGCTGCTGGGCGGCCGTACAGGCCGTGACGGCATCGGCGGTGCGACCGGATCTTCGAAGGAACATACGGAGGCCTCCCTGGAGACTTGCGGCAGTGAGGTCCAGAAAGGCAATGCGCCGGAAGAACGCAAGTTGCAGCGTCTCTTCCGCCGTCCGGAAGTGACCCGGCTGATCAAGAAATCCAACGATTTCGGCGCCGGCGGCGTCAGTGTCGCGATCGGCGAACTGACGGACGGGCTGGATATCTGGCTGGACCGGGTGCCGACCAAGTACAGCGGTCTGAATCCGACCGAACTGGCGATCAGCGAGAGTCAGGAACGGATGGCCATCGTCATCGAGGCGAAGGACCGGGCTGATTTCGAGGCCTTCTGCCGTCGTGACAACGTGGAAGTGACCCATGTGGCCGACGTGACTGCGTCGGGCCGCATGAAGATGTATTATAAAGGAACGCTGGTCGCGGACCTGTCCCGGGAATTCATCGACAGTGCCGGCGCCCGCCATTTCTCCACCGCCGAAATCGGCGGCATCGAGGAGAAAGATCCGTTCGTGCGGACCTATGACGGACCGACGCTGCAGGAAAGGATGTGCCGGGTCATGTCCGACAGGAACGTCGCTTCGCAGAAAGGCCTGGTCGAGATGTTCGACTCGACCATCGGCCGCTCGACCGTCCTGATGCCCTACGGCGGATCCAACCAGGCATCCGAAACCCAGGTGTCCGTACAGAAACTGCCGGTGGACGGCTATACCGATACGGCGAGCATGATGGCCTTCGGTTACGATCCGGACCTGATGACCTGGAGTCCCTACCATGGTGCCGCTTATTCCGTCGTCGATGCC
>JAEEGL016053195.1_pt1 | contig 16409 bp, 13 predicted proteins | sample 9134231 | NCBI WGS metagenome assembly JAEEGL01 (sample SAMN16246548, study PRJNA631951) | gut metagenome | biome: gut microbiome; feature: rumen; material: fiber-attached | host: Bos | place: Iran: Karaj | collected 2018-10
AGGTATGCATGTTATCCCTGTTGAGAAGGCTATTGAGATGCAGGGTGAGGCAATCAACCTTGAGAAGATTTCTTACTGGCTTGATTATTATGAGGGCAAATATGCTGCTTCTCCATGTTCATGCAGAAGATCAAGAAAAACTTTTGATCAGGGATGCGCTGATGATCCAGAGGGCTGGTGTATTGCTGTTGGCGATATGGCTGACTATGTTGTCGAGACACAGAAAGATGGCCGTTATATCACCAAAGAAGAGGCTCTTGAAATCTTTAAACAGGCTGAAGATAACGGATTTGTTCACCAGATCACAAACATTGACGGACAGCACAAGATTTTTGCTATCTGTAACTGTAACGTAAATGTATGTTATGCTCTTCGCACTTCTCAGCTCTTTAACACACCTAACATGTCACGTTCAGCTTACGTTGCTCATGTCAGCAAAGAAAAGTGCGTTGCCTGTGGACGCTGCGTAGAGGTTTGTCCTGCAGGTGCAGCTACACTTGGCCAGAAGCTTTGCAAAAAGGATGGAAGCGAAGTAGTTTATCCTAAGATGCCACTTCCTACAGAACAGAAATGGTCTCGTGAGATGTGGACTGAGGATTATAGAGATATTAACCGTATCAACACACACAAGACAGGTACAGCGCCTTGTAAGACTGCTTGTCCTGCACATCTTCCTGTACAGGGATACATCAAGATGGCTGCTCAGGGTAGATATGATGAGGCTCTTGCTCTTATCAAGAAGTACAATCCGCTTCCTGCAGTCTGCGGACATGTATGTAATCGTCGTTGTGAGGATGCTTGTACAAGAGGAACTATCGATCAGGCTCTTGCTATAGATGAGATCAAGAAGTTTGTAGCTATGAGAGATCTTAAGTCTGAGACAAGACATATTCCTAAGAAGGTAATCCCTAAGATTGATGGCGGCTTTGATGAGAAGGTAGCTATCATTGGTGCGGGCCCTGCAGGTATTTCATGTGCTTATTATCTTGCTCTTAAGGGATACAAGCCAACACTCTTTGATAAGAACAAGAAACCGGGCGGAATGGTTACATACGGTATTCCTTCATTCGTTATGGAAAAAGATGTAATTGAAGCTGAGGTTGATGTACTTAGAGAGCTCGGCGTAGATATTCGCCTTGGTGTAGAGGTTGGTAAGGATATTACACTGAAACAGCTACGTGAAGAAGGCTATAAGGCATTCTATATTGCTATTGGATGTCAGGGTGGCCGCGGAGTAAATGTACCTGGAGAGGACGCTCAGGGTGTTATCAAGGGTGTAGATATTCTTCACGATGTAATTGATGATGAGAGCTATAAGCTCACAGGAGATACAGTTGTAATCGGTGGCGGTAATGTTGCTATTGATGTTAGCCGTACAGCAATACGTTGTGGTTCTCCTAAGATAACTCAGGTTTCTCTTGAAACCAGAGATATCATGCCTGCTCTTCCTGAGGAAATTGAACTTGCTGAATCTGAAGGAATTGAGTTCAAGGGCGGCTGGGGACCTAAGGAAATCCTCACAGAAAACGGTAAGGTTAAGGGTATCGTATTTAAGAAGTGTACTCAGGTTAAGAATGCTGAAGGACGTTTTGATCCTCAGTATGATGAGAATGAGACAATGGAAATTGCATGCTCAAATGTAATACTTTCTGTTGGACAGGCAACTGTATGGGGCAACCTTCTTGAAGGAGAAGCTGTAGAATTCAGAGGACCTGCTCCGGTTGCTGATAAGGTTACTTTCCAGACAACAGTTCCTGATATCTTCGTTGGCGGTGATATGTTCTACGGCCCAAGATTTGCTATCGATGCTATTGCCTGCGGAAGAGAAGGCGCAGAATCTATTCACAGATTTGTACAGCCTCATTCTTCACTTACAATAGGCCGTGATCCTAATTTCTTTATCGAGCTTGATAAAGACGACATTCAGATCAATGATTATGATCATGTAGGACGTCAGGTAGCCGGCAATACCAAGAGTGCTGATGGCAAGCTTACATTCCGTGATACCAAGCTGGTATTTACTGAGGAACAGGTTAAAAAGGAATCATCCCGTTGCCTTGGCTGTGGAGCATCAATCATTGATCCAAATAAGTGCGTGGGCTGCGGACTTTGCACAACTCGTTGTGAATTTGATGCTATCAAGCTTACGAGAGATAACCCTGATGCATCAACAATGAGAAAAGCGGAAGATAAGCTTAAATATATTCTTCCAAATGGATTAAAGCAGGCTGTTTCAAGACCTTTCGTTAAGAAAACATCTAAAGAAACTGCATGGCTTGATGAATAATTATCTATATATATGAGATAAAAAATTAGAAGATTAAGTCAAGTGTCATGATCATGCACTTGACTTAATCTTTAAAAATGTATATTAATAAGAATTAGTGTTTGTAAACAATATTTTTATGAAGGGGTATTTTTATACATAATGGCTTCAAAAACAACTACTACCAAGAAAAATTCACTTCTTATAGTTGAGTCACCTACCAAGGTCAAGGCTATTAAGAAGTTTTTAGGTACCGGCTATGATGTAGCAGCCAGCAATGGTCATGTAAGAGATCTTCCCAAGAGCCAGATGGGCGTTGATGTTGAACATGATTTTGAACCTAAATATATAACTATCAGAGGCAAGGGAGATGTTCTTGCCGATCTTCGTAAGAAGGTCAAGAAGGCTGACCACGTGTACCTTGCAACTGACCCTGACCGCGAGGGAGAGGCTATTTCATGGCATCTTATCGCGGCTCTTAAGCTTGATGAGGCAGATGCCAAGATTCAGCGTGTTACTTTTAATGAAATTACCAAGAATGCTGTTAAAGAGGCTATGAAGCATCCAAGAGATATTGATATGAATCTGGTAGATGCTCAGCAGGCCAGACGTGTTCTTGACAGAATGGTTGGTTATTCTATTTCTCCGCTTCTCTGGTCCAAAATAAAAAGAGGTCTTAGTGCCGGACGAGTTCAGTCTGTTGCACTGAGGATCATTGCAGACAGAGAGGAAGAGATTGAATCCTTCATTCCTAGTGAGTATTGGACACTTGATGTTAATCTTGCTGCTGAAGGTGAGAAAAAACCTCTTGTTGCTCATTACTATGGCACAGGCAATGACAAAAAAGAAATTAAGTCCAAGGAAGAGCTTGATAAGATATGTGCATCTTTAAAAGGTGCCAAGTATGTAGTAAGTGATGTTAAAAAGGGTGAGAGAAACAAGAAAGCTCCTCTTCCTTTTACTACATCTACGCTTCAGCAGGAAGCTTCCAAGGCTCTTAATTTCTCAACGCAGAAGACCATGCGTGTTGCGCAGCAGCTGTATGAGGGAATTGAGCTTGGCAAGCAGGGAACTGTCGGACTTATTACCTATCTACGTACGGATTCGACACGTGTTTCTGACGAGGCTGTAGCTGCAGCCAATGCTTATATTTCTTCTAATTTTGGAGATAAGTATTTATCTGAGGGGACTACTGCCAAGAAGAGCGACGCCAAGATACAGGATGCTCACGAAGCTATCAGACCTACCTATGTTGAAAACACACCTGTAGTGGTTAAGGAATTTTTATCAAGAGATCAGTTCAGATTGTATCAGCTTATCTGGAGAAGATTCATGGCCAGCCGTATGGCTCCTGCCAAGTATGAGACAACATCAGTCAAGATTGATGCCGGAGAGCATAGATTTACTGTAGCTGCTTCCAAGACTGTTTTTGATGGTTTCCTTAATGTTTATACAGATGAAGATGATCAGATTGAGAAAAATGTTCTCATGAAGAATCTTGATACCAATACTAAGCTTTCTTTTGACAGCTTTGACAGTGCACAGCATTTTACACAGCCGGCACCACATTATACAGAGGCATCTCTCGTACATGACCTTGAGGCTCTTGGAATTGGCAGACCAAGTACTTATGCTCCTACCATTTCTACAATCCTTGCAAGACACTATATTACCAAAGAGAATAAGGCAATCTTCATTACTGAGCTTGGCCAGGCTGTTAACAAGATGATGAATGATGCATTTCCGCAGATTGTTGATGTTAACTTTACATCTAACATGGAAGCTCTTCTTGATGGCATAGCTGATGGCAATGTTAAGTGGAAGACTGTAGTTGAGAATTTCTATCCTGATCTTAATGAAGCCGTAGAGGCTGCAGAAAAAGAGATGGAGAAGATTCAGGTACAGGATGAAGTTACTGATGAAATTTGCCCTAACTGTGGCAGAAATATGGTCATCAAATATGGACCTCACGGTAAGTTCCTTGCTTGCCCTGGATTCCCTGAATGTAAGAATACAATGCCTTATTTTGAGAAGATTGGTGTTGAGTGTCCTAAATGCGGCAAAGATCTAGTCCTTAAGAGAACCAGAAAAGGCAGAATCTATTATGGCTGCATAGGAAGTCCTGAATGTGACTTTATGTCATGGGCAAGACCTGTTAAAGAGAAATGTCCTAAGTGTGGAAAGTATATGGTTGCCAAGAGTAATAAGCTTGCCTGCAGCGACCAGGAATGCGGATTTTCATGCAATAAAGACGAATTGAAAAAAGAATAAACATGAGTTTTCTGAAAATTTAAGTGTATTTTAATAATTGTAGGCGCTTTAAGGTTTGAAGCGCCTATTTTTTTATGCTATGATACAAATAGCGTAGTAATGTTTTAAACGTATTTACGTTAATAATGTTACTAATGGGGAAATAATCAAAAAAGGAGAATTCCGATGAGTAGTGTACAGCTACTGGACAAGACACGTAAGATAGGTAAATTATTACACAACAGCAATTCAGGCAAGGTGGTTTTTAATGATATTTGCAGAGTGTTGTGTGACATTCTTGCTTCCAACATGTTTGTAATTAGTAAAAAAGGAAAGGTACTTGGTATTGGCGAGAGCGCAAACGTTGCTTCATTAAGTGACCTTTTGGTTGATAATGTCGGATCCTTTATTGATCCTATGTTAAACGAAAGGCTCCTGACAATTCTTTCAACCAAAGAGAATGTCAATCTTGAGACACTTGGCTTTGAAGGAATCGACAGCTCTAAATTCCAGGCTATTATTACACCGATTGAGATAGCCGGAGAAAGGCTTGGAACACTTTTTATCTACAAGACAGATGCTCCGTATGATATTGATGATATTATCTTATGTGAGTATGGGACAACAGTAGTAGGACTTGAGATGCTCCGTGCTGTGAATGAGGAGAGTGCTGAAGAGAGCAGAAAGCTTGCAGTTGTAAAATCAGCTATCAGTACACTTTCATTTTCAGAGATGCAGGCAATTATCCATATATTTGATGAACTTGATGGAATGGAAGGTGTTCTTGTTGCCAGCAAAATTGCTGACAGAGTAGGAATTACCCGAAGCGTAATTGTAAATGCTCTTCGCAAGTTTGAAAGCGCAGGAGTAATAGAGTCAAGGTCTTCCGGCATGAAGGGAACTTATATCAAGGTTACCAACGACGTTGTATTTAATGAGATCAAGAAACTTAAGGCAGAGCTTTGACTGTTAAAGTAATTAAGTAATTGGTTTCTTTGACCGATATTAACAACAGATAATAACATACATTTGTTTAAGTACATATAGAATGGATGGATGTTGATGAAGGGATTTATCAGATAGATAAACCCCTTCTTTTTGTATATACATCTTGTAGTTTTTCGGAATGATATACACAATATAAAGTATAATATGCTTGTATTTTGTTAAAAAAAATTTTATTATTAATATAATAACATTATTGTGTCTATATTCCGCATATTATGGAGGTAGCCATGATCAATAGTAACGCTTTTGATTACATCAACGTACTGGATAAAGCTGCAGATGCTTCCTGGCTTCGAAATGAAGTTATAGCTAACAATATCGCCAATGTTGATACTCCTGGGTATAAGAGACAGGACCTTAATTTTGAGGATGAACTTGAAAGAGCTTTGGGTAATTCAAGGTATGTTACCATGGATGCCAAGGTAGCCGGACTTAAGGAACGTGAGCTAAGGCCAAGAGTAATTAATGATTACTCCAATTTCTCTTACAGACTAGACAAGAACAATGTAGATATTGACACTGAGAATGTCACACTTGCTGGCAACCAGATCAAGTATCAGGGACTTATGGCAGGACTTAAATCTGAATTCTCAAACCTTCAGGCCGCATGCAAATCATCATAATCTGCGAAGGTGATTCATGTTAGAAGCGAAAGGAGACGAGCATGAATATATTTGATTCTTTTAACATCAATTCATCAGGTATGACGGCTCAGAGATTCAGAATGGATATCATTTCTGAAAATATAGCCAACGCTAATACAACTAGAACCAAGGATGGAGATACTCCTTATACCAGAAAGGTAGTAAGATTTGCTGAAAAGGGTACACAGACTCCTTTTTCCAGAATATTAAATGAGAGACTTGATCATTACTCAGGCCGAGGCGTTAAGGTTACTCAGGTACAGGATGATACATGGACTCAGTATAATATAGTATATGACCCTTCACACCCGGATGCGGATGCAAATGGTTATGTTACATATCCTAACGTCAATACGGTTACAGAAATGACAAACCTGATTGATGCAAGCAGGTCATATGAAGCAAATGCAACTGCTTTTGATGCAAGTAAGAATATAGCAACAAGAGGTCTTGAACTAGGCCAAGTCTAATTAGATGTGCTTTGATTTAGTTTGTTTGTACATTTATGGAGGGGATAAATGGCATCTCTTGATATATCTCAACTTAGAAATGTATCTTCCGACGTTATAAGAAACGCCGAGAAGGTCAACAGCAGAGTTTACAATGTTCTTGGTCCGCAGGATGACAACAACTCTTTTTCCAGTATATTTGGAAGAGCTATGGAGAACATCAATACGACCAATGCTTATCTTTCGGATGCAGAGAATGAGGAAATTAAATGGGCTCTGGGAGAAACCAATAATACTCATGATCTGTCTATCGCGCTTCAGAAAGCTCAGACAGCTCTGCAATATACTATAGCGGTAAGAGACAGAGCACTTTCTGCATATAGAGAAATTACTCAGATGCAGATTTGAGCGATATAGGGATTTGAGGACAAGGAATTTTAGTTTTTTATTTTTTCATGAGGGGAGGGAGAATAATGGCTGAAAGATTAAGAGCCGCGTGGCAAAAAGTTCTCGATTGGTGGAACCAGTTCACAGCCAAGCAGAAGACTTTGATAGTCGGCGCTGGTACTGTTGTGCTGCTCACTATTATCATTCTGGTTACAGTACTTAACCAGCCTCAGTATGTTCTATTGGCTCAGGCCACTTCGACCAAAGAAGCATCCGAGATTAAGGATCTTCTTGATTCCAATTCTATTAACTACAAAATGTCTGATGACGGTTTGGAGTTTCGGGTTCTGAAAAAGGATCAGGCAAACGCCAACCTCATTCTTGGTGCAAATGACATTCAATCGTATGCATACACAATTGATAATGTCACAGAAGGAAGCTTTTCTACGACTGAATCCGACAAGCAAAAAAAGTATGTCAAATACCTTGAAAGTAAATTGGAACATGACATGCTCGCCAAGTTTGACACAATTGATTCAGCAAATGTCACTCTTCATATCCCTGATGATGACGGAACCCTTATAGGAAATAAAGATGAAGCTTCGGCATGGATCCTCTTAAATATCAATGATCCAAATGGCTTTGGAGAAGAAAATGCCAATTTCGTTGCTAAAGCTGTTGCAGCTTCCCTTGGAAAAAAATCTACCAACGATATTGTTATTCTTGATTATAGCGGAAATTTGTTGTTTTCAGGAAGTGAAGAAACAACAGATGCAGGAATAGCAAGCAATCAGTTAAACCTCAAAACAAAGGCAGAACAAATAGTTAAAAATGAAGTCAAAAAGGTACTTCTTGGAACCAAGTTATATGATGATATTCAGGTAGCCAGTAACCTTGTTCTTGATTTTTCCAAGGAAGAGAGAACAACACATAACTATACGCCTGCTGAAGATCAGACGCAGGGCGTTTTGTCACATGAATCTATATACAATGCTGAGAATGTAAATGGTGTTAGTGGCATTCCGGGTACTGATACCAATGAAGATGATGAGACTACATATGTTACTCAGGATAATACCAATTCATCATCAACGATTACAGAGGAGGACAGATCCTACTTACCTAACGAAGATATTACGACCACGACCAATATCCCTGGTGCAATCAAATATGACGAATCTTCGATTTCTGTTACTGCGATAAACTATGTTGTAATGAAGGAAGAAGACTATGATAAAGCAGCTAATGGCGATCTGGACTGGAAGGATTATAAAATTGCCAATACAGAGCCTGCTACTATGCAAGTTCCCGATGAAATGATAAATGTTGTAGCTAAAGCAACAGGAATTGCTGCAGGCAATGTAGCTATGGCTGCATATACCCAGTATGTATTTATTGACAGGACTGGTGCAAATATTACAGTTACTGATATTCTGCAGATTGCAACTATCCTCATTATCCTAGGACTTCTTGCATTTATCGTGATCAGGAGCATGTGGACTTCCAAGAAGACAGAAGAAGAGCCGGAACCGGAAGAGCTTTCTGTTGAACAGCTTCTTGAGTCTACACCTGAGGAAACTCTTGAGGATATTGAGATGGATACAGGCTCAGAGACTAAGAGACTTATCGAGAAATTCGTTGATGAAAATCCTGAAGCAGCAGCAACACTTCTTCGTAACTGGCTAAACGAGGACTATGGACTGTGAGAAATATAAGGCCTGAGTGAATTCAATGTTGTGCTTACACAAGACATTGAATTCATGATAGGACTGAACGGACATGAGCAAAAATAAATTTTGTGGGGAGTATAGACTATGGATGCTGATATAAATGCTAATGGTGGCGGTGGCGGAGGTGACCTTGCCTCCTTAATTGCCGGCTTTAGTGGCACTCAAAAAGCGGCGATCCTGTTAATTGCACTTGGACCTGAGAAATCATCCGCCATATTTAAACATCTTAAGGAAGAAGAGATTGAGGAATTAACTCTTGAAATTGCCAATACCAGAAGTGTTACTTCGCAGATAAAAGAGGCGGTTTTGGAAGAGTTCTATGGAGTTTGCCTTGCGCAGCAGTATATTGCTGAAGGAGGTATCAGCTATGCCAAGGAACTTCTTGAAAAAGCTCTTGGTGAAGATAAGGCCCTCGACGTTATCAGCAAGCTTACTGCTTCACTTCAGGTTAAGCCATTTGAGTTCATTCGTAAGACAGAGCCTTCTCAGATCCTTACCTTCATACAGGATGAGCATCCTCAGACAATAGCTCTTATATTGTCTTATATGTCACCTGCCCAGAGTTCACTTATCCTTTCAGCTATTCCACCTGACAGGCAGGCTGATGTTGCCAAACGTATTGCTGCAATGGACAGGACTAGTCCTGATACCATAAAAGAGGTAGAGAAAGTGTTGGAATCAAAGCTATCATCTCTTGTAAACCAGGATTATACAATCGTTGGTGGTGTAGACGCGGTAGTAGAGATTTTGAATACAGTAGACCGTGCTACAGAAAAACATATCATGGAGACTCTCGAAATCGAAGAGCCGGAGCTTGCCGACGAGATCAGAAAGAAGATGTTTGTATTCGAGGACGTTCTTCTTCTGGACGACAGATCTATTCAGAGAGTGCTGCGTGATGTTGAAAACAGTGACCTTGGACTTGCTCTTAAGGGCGCTACAGAGAATGTTCAGACAGCTATCTTTAATAACCTGTCCAAACGTCTTGCTGCTATGATCAAGGAAGATATGGACTTTATGGGTCCTGTACGTATGAAGGATGTTGAAGAAGCTCAGCAGAAGATAGTTAATGTTATCCGTAAGCTTGAGGATGCAGGTGAAATTGTTATCTCCAGAGGTGGAGGTGATGAGCTAGTTGTCTAATTTATTTAAAGGCGGTTTTGTTAACTACGATGACACCGAGAAGTTTGTTATTGATAGTAACGAACTTGCAAACCAGAAAATTGAAGCTTTTCAGGAAAAAGAGCTAAAGCGTCAGCGTGCAATGATGTCTGAAGAAGAGGGCTATGCTCCTGAGGGCGATGATGGAGACTTTGTTCCCGGCATAGATATGGAGCAATTATCTCAGCTTACTGAGGATCAAGGCATGATGGAACCATATCCTGATCCTCAATTTGATATGGAAGCGATGCAGGCTGAGATTGATCTAAAGGTCCAACAGGCACAGGAACAGGCTGATATGATCATTCAGAATGCGCAGGAACAGGCCAATCAGATAATTTCCCAGGCTCAGGAAGAAGGCCACAGACAGGGCTATGAAGCCGGGTATCAGGAAGGCGTTCAGGCTGCTGAAGCTCTTAAGGCTGATATTGAACAGCAAAGAGGCGACCTTGAAGCTCAATATCAGCAGATAGTTGATGGACTTGAACCTGAAATGGTTGATGTTCTCACCCAGATTTATGAGCATGTTTTTGGTGTGGAGCTTAGGGACGATAAAGAAATAATCCTTCATCTTCTGAAATCAACCTTATCAAGAATTGAGCCGGGGAAAGACCTTATCGTACATGTTTCATCTGATGACTATGACGATGTCATAGAAGAAAGAGAGTCTCTCGAAGCGTGCATTACATCTCCAAACACAACGATGGAGATCATAGAGGACCCTCTTTTGAAGGAAAACGAATGTATGATTGAGTCTGACAGTGGTGTATTTGATTGTAGTCTTGGCGTTGAGCTTTCAGAATTATCCAGAAAGCTTAAGCTTTTATCTTTTGACAGAGCAAAGCGCTAATAATATTTACAGGAGCCAATATGCTGACATCTCAGGTGGATCTTTCCAAGTACAAAAAGATGCAGAATGCTCCATTTTATCGTATGAGTGGTAAAGTGGTGAATGTTATCGGGCTTACCATCGAGTCTGCAGGACCTGATGCTAAGCTTGGTGATATATGCCTTATTTACCCCAAGAAAAAAGATAACGAGACCATGTCGGATTCCAAGGGCAGACCTGCTATGGCAGAAGTTGTCGGCTTTAAAGACAACCATGTTCAGCTAATGCCCTACGAAAATACAAGCGGAATAGGTAATGGAAGTATAGTAGAAAACACAGATTCTCCTCTGAGAGTAAATGTTGGAGAGGGACTTCTTGGCCAGACACTCGACGGCCTTGGAAGAATTGACGGAACAAGCTACGGAAAAGGCGTTATGCTAGAAGATGGCGTTGCCTATTCTGTTGAGAATCAGCCACCGGATCCTATGACCAGAGACCCTATTTCAGAGGTTTTGTCCCTTGGGGTAAAGGCAGTAGATGGACTTCTGACAGTTGGTAAAGGGCAGCGTATTGGTATTTTTGCGGGTTCCGGTGTAGGAAAGAGTACACTTCTTGGCATGTTTGCCAGAAATACTCAGGCGGATATAAATGTTATTGCACTTATAGGAGAGCGAGGCAGAGAGGTTAGGGAGTTTATCGAGCGTGACCTTGGAGAAGAAGGCATGAAGAGATCAATAGTTGTCTGTGCCACATCGGATAAACCTGCTCTTGAGCGCCTTAAGGCTGCTAAAACTGCGACATCTATTGCGGAATATTTCAGAGATAAGGGCAAAGATGTTCTTCTTATGATGGATTCTCTTACCAGATTTTCTATGGCCCAAAGAGAAATTGGGCTTGCAAGTGGTGAGCCTCCTGTATCCAGAGGATATCCTCCAAGCGTTTATGCTGAGATGCCCAAGCTCCTGGAACGTGCCGGAAGATCAAGAAAAGGTTCCATTACAGGCTTATATACTGTTCTTGTAGATGGCGATGACATGAACGAACCTATCACGGATACTGCCCGTGGTATTCTTGACGGACATATAGTATTAAATCGTAAGCTTGCGCAAAAAAACCATTATCCGGCTATAGATGTACTTGCCAGTATTTCAAGATGTATGTCGGCAATAGCTGATCCGGAGCATAAAAAAGCTGCAGGAAAACTAAAAAATGTTCTTGCAACCTATAATGACGCTGAAGATCTTATAAATATCGGAGCATACAGAAGCGGAGCAAATAAGAATATAGATTATGCTGTTTCCAAGATTGAACAGGTAAATGCTTTTCTGACACAGGAAACAGATGAGAAGTTCAGTTTTGAAGAAATTCGGGATATGCTGATTGATATGTTTAATGATTAAGAGTATTTATGGCAAGATTTGTATACAGGATGCAGAGCGTCCTTAATATCAAACAAAAAACTGAGGGGCAGATCAAAATGGAATTTGCTGCTGCTCAGGCTGAACTTAATAAGCAAATTGATATATTTGATGAATATGTCAGGAGAAAAGAAGCTTATCTTGCAGAGGCAGAGGAACTTAGAAATGCAGAAGTTCTAAAGCTTCAGGATATTCTTGACAATCAGTATGCAACTGCTCAGATGGATGTTATGATCGCTTCCCAGTCCAAAGTTGTTGCCCAGCATCAGGAAATTGTTGAGAAGGTCAGAATAAGGCTTACAAGAGCCATTCAGGAGCGCAAGATGCAGGAAACACTAAGAGAGCGCGCTTATGCTGAATGGGTAGAGGAAGAGAAGCAGGAAGAAGCTAAAGAGAACGACCAGCGCACGAGTTTTACTTATACACAGAGACAGCGCGAATAACAAATAAAGTGTGAGGGGAATAAATGGCCGATCAGATTGAAGATCCAAAAGCCGCCAAAGCCAAACTTAAAGCGGATAAAAAAGAATATCAGAAACAGTTAAAGGCTCAAAGAAAAGAAGCCAAGGAAAAGGCCCAGGAATTTGCCGATAGGACTGCGGAAATTAACGGCGATAATGCCGGCGGTTTTGCTACTATTGTCATTACATTTTTGATCATTCTCATATGGCTTGCTATCATGGCCCTTTTAATAAAGCTTGATGTAGGTGGCTTTGGTTCAGATATCCTGGCTCCAATTATAGGAGATATTCCGGGACTAAACCTTATCCTTCCGGATAACGCTACCAAACAATCAGAGCAGCCAACAGATATAAGCTCTGCTGAAAGCTCTAATTCATCACTAAATAGCATGGAAGAAGCAAACGCTTATATTAAGAGACTTGAGCAGGCGCTTCAGGAGGAAATGACCAAGAACAGCAGCTATGCATCTTCTATAGAAAAACTTGAGGCTGAGGTAGCAAGACTTGAGCCCTTTGAAAGACAACAAAAAGAGTTCTATGAGGAAAGAGCCAGCTTTTATGCAAGTGTAGTTTATGGTGACTATGCGCCGGATGCTGCTGCTTATGCTTCCTACTATGCCATGATCGATCCGGAAACAGCCGAAAGACTCTATCAGGAAGTTGTTCAGGGCAAGCTTGATGATGAAGCAATAAAAGCCTTTGCTACAACCTATTCGGGAATGAAAGCCAAACAGGCTGCGCAGATATTTGATGAAATGATCAATGAGAACCAGATACAGCTTGTTGCAAGGATTCTTGCGCAGATGACAATAGAGAACAGAGGAGACATTCTTGCACAGATGGAAAAACCTAACGCTGCCAAGCTTACTCAGCTCCTTGAGCCATCTGCTCTTGAAAAAGAATCTACACAGGTCACAGGAGAAAAGAAATAATATTAAATAATTATAAATATTTAAAAACTTCACCCGGTCGGGTGAAGTTTTTTTGTGCTCTGCCGATATACAAGTTGAGAATCTATGCACCTTGAATAAATTAAAAAGGAGGTACTTGATGAGCAGTACTACTAATGGAATAGGCACTTTGATGCCTGTTAAAACAAGTACTGCAGCGACATCTGTTACAAAAGTAGGATTTACAGCAAAAAGTTCTAATAAAGCTCAGGCTAGCTTTGACGGTATTCTTGGTAAGGTATCAGATACTTTGATAAATGCCAAAACTGTAGACGTTAAAAAGACTCTTTCTCAGGGTGCTGATCCCAAGAAAGCAGGTCTTACAGAAAGAGTAACACAAAGAAATGACCAGGGAAAAGTCAATGATAATACAGCAAAGCTAAATAATGACAAGAATAATAACTTAAATGCTGACAATGGATCTAAGGTTCAGGATGAAAGCAAAAATGATCCATCCGGAAAAGAAATAAATCCTACAAGTATACAAAAGACAGATAGCACGGAAGCAAATAATAAGCTGCAGAATGCTATTGAAGAAGACGGTAAGGAAATCATTTCTGATATAGCAAAGGCACTTGATATTTCAGAGGAAGAAATACTAAATGCAATGCAACTGCTTGGACTAACATTTGCAGATCTTTTAACTCCTCAGAATACAATGCAGCTGGTTAATGAACTTGGTGGACAGGATAAGGCGCTTGATCTGATAACGGATTCAGATCTAAATACATTTATGCAGGACCTCTATGAGGGTGCAGAGGGTATGAAGAGCGAACTTATGAATGAGTTTGACTTATCCGAGGAAGAGTTTGACCAGATAGTAGCTGATAACAAGGAAGATTTTGGAACAAATATTCAGAATGCTAAAGAAAAAGTTCCGGAAATAATTGTTAATGAGGCTGCTCAGGATCTGAACAAAGAACTGACTGCACCACAGTCTAAGGATTCCGCTCCTGAAATTAAAATTGAAGAGATTACTTCTGAGACAGAAACAGAAGAGATTTTTAAACCTGTAGAAACAAGCTCGCAGACAAGTAAGAATAACGAAGGAAACAGCGAAGGCAGCTTATCAGGTAATGATCAAAGTCCAAATCTCTTTAACCAGCTTATCAATAATCAAACAGAAAATATTGATGTTGTACCTACAGGGCCTGCTGCCTATACAGACAAGGCACAGGTTGAGAATATCATCAGGCAGATTGCAGACAGGATCACTGTTACACAGGCTGCTGATGAGCATAGCATTGAAATGCAGCTGCATCCTGCGAGCCTTGGCAATGTAAACATACTCCTGACCAGCAGTAAGGAAGGGATCGTAGCCAAGTTTACAGCTCAGAATGAAATTGTTAAAGAAGCTGTTGAAAGCCAGATGATGACGCTTCAGCAAAAGTTTAATGAGCAGGGCATTAAGGTTACATCGATTGAAGTTACGATTGCAAGCCATGCGTTTGAACAAAATCTCCAACAGGGAGATAGTGGAAATGACGCTTACAACGAGAGGCAGGCTAAAAAAGGCAGATCTCTTCGAAGGATCAATCTATCTGAGATTGATGATGTGGCGGAGGAAGAAAGCCTTTCGGATGCTGACAGGATCGCAGCACAGATGATGGCAGCAAACGGTAACTCAGTTGATTATAGTGCCTGAAATAATTTCTTTTAATTTGATTTATGATTGCTGCTATGGGGGAAACTTTATAGCAGCATAGAAAGGTAAATGATATGGCAGATATAAATCAGGTTAGTGCTGTTATAAAAAATGGTGAAGTAGCTAATACTGTTAAAGAAGATGCTACCAAAAAGGCTACTGCCGGTTATGATAAAGATTCATTCCTTAAGATACTTGTAGCTCAGATGAAGTATCAGGATCCTATGGAGCCTACATCAAATACAGAGTATATCAATCAGTACGCAACCTTTACTCAGGTTGAGCAGCTTAGTAACATGGCTAATTCAATGGCCCTTTCAAGAGCATCAGAGATGGTTGGCAAGACTGTAAGAGTTACTCAGTATAATCCTGACAACGGCAAGACAACTGAGGTTGTTGGAATTGTTGATTTTGTTACCTACAATGCAAATAAGGCATATCTCAACATTGAAGGCACCAACCACAATGTTGAGGATGTTACAGAAGTATTTGATACTGATTACACAGATGCCAAGGCAGTTGTTAAGGACTTCCAGGAAGCCATCGATAAACTTCCGAGTAACGTTGATTTTGTAAATGAGCAGGATCATGGCCTTACAATCGATACAATGTATGACTTCTACATGAACAAGATGGATAAGAAGGCCAGAAATATGATGGATCCAAATTATGTTACATCACTTCAGCAGTATGTTCACAGAATCGATGATATCCGCGGCGATGAGCACAGAACCTTTAAGATTGATGATACTTCTTCTACCAAGAAAGAAGAATCAAAGACTGAATAAGTCTTTAAAAAGTAACTGTTAATTTTGTTTTTTATCCGGAGACAAGAACATGACAATTGATGAACTTAGATTTTCTTCAATAGGTCAGGTCCAGGATCAGTACTTAAACCCAAAAGTACCTGCTACTGGTAATAAGAAACCTCTGCCAACAGGTGAAGGTTCTTTTGCTCAGGTACTAAATAAAATTCAGGAACAAGCCGATAATAGTAATGTAGCAAGAGGAAATATTAAATTTTCCAAACATGCTGCAAACAGGTTACATGATAGAAGCATAGAGCTGACAAATGATCAGATGCTCAGATTAAATCAGGGTGCAAAAGAGGCGTCTGAAAAAGGTATAAAAGATTCTCTCATTTTAATTGATCAGCTGGCATTTATCGTTAATGTTCCTAACAACACAGTTGTAACTGCAATGGATCAGAC
>JAEEGL017213244.1_pt1 | contig 16409 bp, 12 predicted proteins | sample 9134231 | NCBI WGS metagenome assembly JAEEGL01 (sample SAMN16246548, study PRJNA631951) | gut metagenome | biome: gut microbiome; feature: rumen; material: fiber-attached | host: Bos | place: Iran: Karaj | collected 2018-10
CATCAAGACAAACAAGGAAGGAAAAGCCTCGCTGACCACCGGATTGGGCGACCTTCAGATTTGGGCCACGGACGGCAAATGCTACAACAATACAAGATTTGATGTTCGCGAACAGGCTGAAACCGAGCTATATCTGATTTACGAAAACCCCGAAACAACTCTCTTAGACAATATAACAATAATGGATGTCATTCCGCCTGAAGCCGGAGAAGCCAAAGTGACACCAAGCGAAGAAAAAAGCCGTATAAACGAGCAGCGCAAAGCCCACGAAGATTCCATCCGCGATGTTTACGTTGCCACATTCCCGACGAAAGAAAACTACAAGAACCTGTTGAAACCCAGCAAGAGCCTGACCGACGAGCAGGCGTGGGAGATTATCCACAAGGCAGAAGGAAACTATGAGGAGATTGCGAAATTCATCAACAACCACGCCGAAGAGGATTTGACGGAAACGGTAACAATTACCTGCCCCTGCCTGGAAGAGGACGAGAATGGAGAGTATCATTCCGTCGGTGGCGGCGAAAACAAAACGTATTTCTTATACGACTATCTACGCACCTTCAGCGACAAAGATATGCGCGATATAACGGCTGAAACGCTTGAATCACATTGGTGCAAACCGACGGTGCCAGCCGTTATGGAGACTTATGAAGAATTCTACGTCAAAGGCATTATGCCCGCCCGTATCAGCAACGAGATGGTGCGTCCCTGGCGGCAGTTCCTTAAAGAAAAACTTGCAGACATAAAGGATGTCAACAGCCTGATAGTATGGACGAAAGAAAACATCTTGGTCGACGATACCGGCAACTACTACAACTGTCCCATCTCGCCACGCGGAGTATACGAGCTACGCTACAGCGACCGTCACAGCCGCGATATCTTCTTCGTCGCCGCCTGCCGCTCGCTGAACATCCCCGCCTATCTCGACAACGCCACAAACACCATCTATGTATGCAACGGTGACGCTGAAAAGCTCTGGAAGAAAGGCAAATGGGAGGCAATCAGCTTTGAAGAGAAAACTGCCGTACAACCTACTGCAACGCTGACGCTGACATACAAGCCTACCAAAGACTTGGCCAAACCCGTCTATTGGTCGCACTTCTCGTTGGCTAAATACAAGGACGGAGACTTCGTCACATTTGACTTCGAGGACGACAAGCGTATGGACAAATTCCCTGCAACAATTGCTTTGGAACCAGGATATTATTGCTTGACAACAGGCAATCGTTTCCCTGAAGGCGACGTGCTGGTAAGAGAAGATTATTTCAACGTCAAAGAAGGACAAAAAATCACTAAACAAATAATTCTAAGACCTTTGGTTGAGCGTCTTGTAGCGGTTCAAGCCTCTATTGACCCCAAGCTGGAAATAATACCCGGAATGGCTACATTAGCCGACTATGCCGGCGAGACGGGTATGCTGTTTATATTTGTGGGCGACTACAAAGAACCATCGAAACACCTTATCAAGGAGATGCAGTCGCTCAACAAGGAATACACGGCTTGGGGTGGTATGACCTACCTTGTAGCTCCGGCATCGGCCAAACCAGCCTCGTGGCAACTGCCTAACACCGACTACATAATAAGAGAGCCCAACGACAAAGACCCATTTGAGAAACAGATACTTGAGGCGTTGGGAATGGACTTGAAAGGCGATTATCCGCTTGTCGTACTCGTAAACAAGAAAGGAAAAATTCTGTTCCAAAGCCACGGATATTCCATAGGTCTGGCCGAACAAATATTGAAAAAATTAACCGCAAATAGTTGATAAATAATAATTATTTATTACTTTTGTTTTTCGTAAAAAGGACAGATATTTTTTGAAATATCTGTTCAAAGTGCGTGTTATCAATAAATTAAACAACAAACATATAAACCAAATACAATAGAAAATGTGTGGAATTGTAGGATACATCGGGGAACAGCAAGCCTACCCCATCTTGATTAAAGGGCTTCACAGACTTGAATATCGCGGCTACGACAGTGCCGGAGTATCAATGATTAACGCCAAAGGCGAACTGAATGTCTACAAAGCCAAAGGAAAAGTTTCGGCACTTGAAGCATCGGTAGAAGACAAAGACATCAGCGGCACTATCGGTATTGCCCACACCCGCTGGGCAACACACGGAGAACCTAATGCCACCAATGCCCACCCTCACTATTCGCAGTCGAAAAACCTAGCGCTTGTCCACAACGGCATCATTGAAAACTACAAGTCGCTGCGCATTGAGATGGAGAAAAACGGTATGACTTTCTGCAGTGAAACCGACACCGAAGTACTGGTACAACTGGTTGAATATACACAGATTTCACACAATTGCGACCTATACACCGCTGTGCAGCTGGCTCTCAAAAGTGTCATTGGTGCCTACGCCATTGCCATACTCGACAAACGCAATCCCGACCAGCTTATCTGCGCCAGAAAAGGAAGTCCACTGATTATCGGTGTTGGCACCAACAACGACAAGAAAGACGGCAAAGCCGAGTTCTTCCTTGGAAGCGATGCAACACCCATCATTGAATACACCAACCAAGTCATATACCTGCAGGACGAAGAGATTGCAATTATGAATCGCCAGGGAGACCTGAAAATCACCAACCTATCGAACGTCAAACAGACTCCGCAACTTGTAACCCTTCAGATGAATCTGGACGAGCTTGAGAAAGGCGGCTACGCCCATTTTATGCTAAAAGAAATCTTCGAGCAGCCGTCGGCAATGCGTATCTGCACCAAAGGCCGTCTCAACGTAGTCGACAAAGATGTGCTCTTGAGTGGCATCATTGACCACAAAGAAAAGTTTGTCAACGCTCGTCGCATTATTATCTGCGCCTGCGGAACATCCTGGCATTCAGCACTCATCGGCAAATACTTCATCGAAGAAGCCGCACATATACCGGTAGAAGTGGAATATGCCTCCGAGTTCCGCTATCGCAACCCCGTCATATTTCCAGACGACATCGTCATTGCCGTATCACAATCAGGTGAAACAGCCGACACATTAGCTGCCATCCAGTTGGCAAAAAGCAAAGGCGCCTTCTTGTACGGTATTTGCAACGTAATAGGCTCTTCAATACCCCGCGCCACCGACAGTGGAACATACCTCCACGTAGGACCCGAAATCGGCGTAGCATCGACAAAAGCCTTCACAGGACAGGTCATAACGCTCATAATGCTCGGTCTAGCCATAGCCAAGGAGAAAAAGACCCTCAGCGAAGATATGTTCCATATGCTTGTCGACGAATTGCAACAAATTCCCGACAAGATGCAGTGGACGCTTGACCACAACAAAGGAATTGACCAATTCGCTCAAATGTTCACATATGCCCGCAACTTCATCTACCTGGGTCGTGGATACAACTATCCCGTTGCATTGGAAGGCGCTTTGAAGCTAAAGGAAATTAGTTATATCCACGCTGAAGGCTACCCTGCAGCCGAGATGAAGCACGGCCCCATCGCACTCATCGACGAAGAGATGCCCGTTGTCGTCATCGCTCCGAAACGCGGTATGTACGACAAGATTGTCAGCAACATACAGGAGATCAAATCGCGCAAAGGCAAGATTATAAGCGTGGTGACCGAAGGCGATACAATTGTCAAGGGGATGAGCGACTACTGCTTTGAGATTCCCGACACACGTGACTGCTACGTGCCTCTGCTGGCCATTCTGCCACTACAGCTCCTCTCCTACTATGTGGCCATTGCCAAAGGCCGAAACGTTGACCAGCCGCGAAACCTGGCCAAGTCCGTGACAGTTGAATAAACAAACACCTTATACAAACAGAAAAGCGAGCCGAAAAGCTCGCTTTTTTTTGTGACCACGCTGGGGCTCGAACCCAGGACCCCATCCTTAAAAGGGATGTGCTCTACCTGCTGAGCTACGTAGTCAACCTATAATCATTCTTTGTGACCACGCTGGGGCTCGAACCCAGGACCCCATCCTTAAAAGGGATGTGCTCTACCTGCTGAGCTACGTAGTCAACATATCGTTTTACCCTCAATTTGAGTTTGCAAAAGTACAACTTTTTTGCTTACTGACAAAAAAAAATTCTAAAAGTACTTACGTATCTGAATTACATTGCTGATACTCAACAATTAGCATATAACATCCGTTAACAATTCAGCATATAACCGGTATACAAAATAAAGACAAAAGCAGGAGCAAGAAAACAAAATCGAGTTACTTTAGAACCACTATATCTAATCCTTGTTCACCGAATGATATCAATGGAAGCAACAAATGACGGTACTTTTGCAAACAAAACTTTGTATAAAACCCTCACTATATAAACTCATCGGAAAAACACATCACTCGTCCATCATTAACTTCAACATTACCAAATATTTGAATAAAAATCACAAGGAATATTTTGTCAATCACAAAAAAGTGTGTATCTTTGTATTTCTTTTCTAAACCAAAAAACCAGAAAATGGACTATTCGATAAATATAAAAAAAGGACTTGGCGACATCACCTTCGGGATGCCCGTAGAAGACGTCGTAGCACGTCTTGGCGAGGCCGAAGAAGTTGAATGTATGGAAAATGCAGCCGACGAAACCACCACCATACTGCACTACGACGATGGAGCAATAACATTGTTTTTTGAAGGCGAGAACCCGATGCTGGAATGCATAGACCTTTCGGAGGAGGACGCCACCTTGTTCGGTGAAAAGATTTTCGACCTGGGTGAGAAAGAAATCGTCCAGCTGATGGTAAAAAATGGATACTATGAACAAGATGCAGACGAAGAGGCCTGGGGCGAACGACGCATCTCGTTCGGTGAAGGCAACATAGACTTTTTCTTTGAGGACGATGAACTGTTGGCTGTTGTCTACGGCAGCTGAAAAGAAAAACAATGAGCCACACCCCCACCCTGTTCCCAACCGCATATTTCCCGTCAATAGCCTTGATGGCAGCAATGTCGCAATCAGGTGAAATAATCATAGAACAACAGGAAACATTCCCCAAACAGACACACCGCAACCGCACAATCATTGTTACTGCCGCTGGCACGATGACTCTTTCAGTTCCCGTTTTACGTCCTTACGGAACACATTCCAAAACGGCGGATATCGGTATAAGTTATGCAGAAAAATGGAATCTGATTCACTGGCGGGCCATTGAATCGGCATACAATGCATCCCCATTCTTCCTATACTACCGCGACGAAATCGAGGATATCCTTATGGCTCGATACGACAGGTTGCTGCAATTGAACGAACGCATCCTAAAGATGCTTTTAAAAAAAATGAAAATCGATTGCAGCTTTTCATATTCGACTGAATATTGCAAGCCCGAAGAGGTCGAAAAAGACTTCCGCGACAGATTCTCATACAAGCATCCCGAAGCACTACCCGACTGTCCGGAATACGCGCAAGTGTTTTGCGATAGATTGCCATTCAACGCCAATGTCAGCGTGCTCGACCTACTCTTCAATCTTGGCCCAGAAGCATCTGAATATCTGCTAAAAATAGGCATCTAAATACCATAGTCTATGGTATTTAGACCACACTTTATGCAATTGCCAGCAAATTCAACAAAAAAAACGGTGTAAACATCATAGACTATGACATTTACGCCAATGTTTCACGAGAAACATCTATTCTCTTCCGCAGTTCATCAGTATAAGAAGAACAGAAATATCAGCTGGCGAAACTCCACTGATTCTTGATGCCTGTCCTATGGTTTTAGGTCGCATTTTCGACAATTTCTCACGCGCTTCGAAGGACAACGCAACGATGCTACGATAGTCAAGATCATCCCTCAAAGGCAGATTTTCATATCGAAGTATTTTGTTAGCCACTTCACGTTCCTTTTCTATATATCGACTGTATTTTATCAGAATTTCCGACGACTCACACACCTCATCTCTGATTGCCATAGGAATCGTTTCAATAAAGTCAGTGAGCGACGGCGAGACCTGCACCAGGTCGCCCAATGTCAGTTCCGGACGAAGCAAGAGTCCCGAAAGGCGAACCTTCTGCTGAATTGGAGCCGACTGACGCGACGATAGAAAATCATTACACTCTGACGGCAGGATTGAAGTCTGCTCTAAAAAAGAGGTCAGCTTTTCTGAATTACGAACCTTCTCTACCACCCTCTCCATACGATCGGCTGATGCAAGTCCAAGCTCGTAAGACAATGGGGTCAGGCGGACATCGGCGTCATCTTGACGAAGGAGAATGCGGTACTCGGCTCGCGAAGTGAACATACGATAAGGCTCGTCAACGCCTTTTGTCACAAGGTCATCTATCAGCACGCCGATATACGCCTGCGATCTGCCGAGTACGAATGACGGACGATGCTTCAGCTTAAGTACAGCATTGATGCCGGCCATTAGTCCCTGACAAGCGGCCTCCTCATAGCCAGTTGTTCCATTTATTTGTCCTGCAAAATAAAGATTTTCAACCTTCTTCGTCTCAAGCGTATAAGTCAATTGAGTTGGAGGGAAATAATCATATTCAATAGCATAGCCAGGTTTGAATATCTTCGCTTTTTCGAATCCTTCAATAGAATGCAAGGCCTCAAGTTGCACCTCCAACGGTAACGACGAAGAAAAACCGTTAAGATAATAAGAGTTGGTGCACAAACCTTCAGGCTCAACAAAAAGCTGATGACGATCCTTAGAGGAGAATCTTTCAATTTTGTCTTCTATCGACGGGCAATAGCGAGGCCCCCTTCCCTGTATACGACCAGTGAAAAGTGGCGATCTGTCAAATCCCTTCTTCAAAATATCGTGCGTCCGCTGATTGGTATACGCTAAATAGCAGGGCTTCTGTTCTACGAGTGGCTTTGTTATCGGGCTGAAAGAAAACTTCTGTGGCATTTCGTCGCCAGGTTGAATCGTCAAGCGCTCAAAATCAATGGTTCTGCCATCAATGCGAACCGGTGTACCCGTTTTGAGTTTCTCAACCTCAAAACCATATTCTTTCAACTTGTCAGAAAGACCAACGGCAGATTTTTCACCAATACGACCCCCCGAGAAAGTGGATTCACCAATATATATCCTGCCATTTAAGAATGTACCATTAGTAAGGATTACTGCGTCTGCAGGGATGACAATTTGCATCTTGGTTACCACTCCGGCTACCACACCACCCTCAATTACAACATCAACAACTTCATCTTGCCACAGGGTTAAATTATCAATATTTTCAAGAACACTGCGCCAATTTGCACTAAATGCCGCCTTATCACACTGCGCCCTCGGGCTCCACATTGCTGGACCTTTTGAGCGATTCAGCATTCTAAATTGAATCTTAGAACGGTCTGTTACTATACCGGACCATCCTCCGAGAGCATCAATCTCACGCACTATCTGCCCCTTTGCCACACCGCCCATAGCAGGATTACAAGACATCTGGCATATACAGTCAAGGTTTTGTGTAATCAAGATTGTCTTGGCCCCCATACCAGCGGCTGCCGCAGCCGCCTCAGCACCTGCGTGACCGGCACCAACAACAACGACATCATATTTCTCAAATTTCATCATAAACCAACTCTACAATAAACAGTTACAATACTTGTTCCACGTGAAACACCAATCTCAAATCGCCAACGACACAGTATTCAAAACCGCAAGAGATTCTTCTTCTTTTTTACGCATTATCGCAGCATCGACATCTGATTTGTCTTTAAAACCCAACAGATGCAACACACCGTGTATGATAACCCGGTGCATCTCGCTTTCAAACGAAGTATCCAATATTTTTGCATTCTCCTCTACCCTATCAACACTTATCATTATATCACCCGATATCAGATTGCCTTCCACATAATCAAACGTAATTATATCAGTGTAGGTATCGTGATTCAGATATCGCACATTAGCCTCATAGACATATTCGTCAGAACAAAAAAGATAGTTTATTCTTCCAACCTGCTTGCCATAGGATTTGACAACTACAAAAATCCATTTTTTTATCAGATCAGCACTTTTAAGTTCAAAATCTATATCAGCATTAGAAAAAAATACAGCCATAATTGAAATGGAGTCTTATTTCTCTTATATTAATAAAAAACCGTTGGCAATTAAAAGCCCGCAAACATCTCTATATAAGCAAATTACAACAGAAAACGCACAATTATTCACCAATTTCTTACGTATAAAAATCAAATCATAAATCCACGTCTCTTAAAAAGAAAGGAAATTGAGGAAACAACTAATGTGAAAATTTTATGCATTAACAAATCGAGGTGCGTAATGATTGCGTAATGTCACAATACGCTCCAAAGCTCGCGAGGCCTCAATGCCACTTACAACAAAATCGAGACGGACGGTGCTCCCATTGTTTGAATATGTCATTCGATCCGAAAGAGTCTTCATCAAATAAATACCAGTACCACTACCCTCTTCCGGCATTAATCCATATTTTGCAAATTCGAATCCTGCACCCTGATCCGAAACAGTGAAATATATTCCTCCCTTACAATAGTCGCTAGTAATCGTAACCTGCTTTGAAATATCACCATTGTTGCCGTGAACAATAGCATTTTCAACAGCCTGAAGCAGAGACATAGAAATAGTGGCAGCATAATTATTGATATTATAAGTGTCACAAACGGCACTTACGAACCTTTCAACATCCACCAAATTGCGTGTATCAGACTGAATAACAAGTTTTTCCATAACAAAAAAGCATTACTGTCTCAAATACAAAGATACACGCTTTTTGCGAAAAAAACAAAATAAAAATAAAAATTACGATTCCGAATGATGGAGCAGGATGGGGAAGAAGCTGTTAGAACCCGAAGAAATAATCGTCGACCTTATTCTTATAATAATTGTTCAACGAAGGGGGTGTTGTATGGAAAAGCTCCATATTCTTCTCTTGCAAACGTTTATATTCTTCAATATTACCCTGCGAGGGTTGATAGATATCTTTGCCTTCCGTGCTTTCGCGTCGATCTTCTTTCTCGCGTTGCATTTCAGCCTTTTCGTGCTGAAGCAGTCGAGTAAGAATCTGCTGTTGCCGTTGAATTGTCTGTCGAGTAATAGTCTTATTGACAAGATCGGTTTCTGTCTGCTCCATCTGTCGCATTATGTCATCTATATCTTTAGCAATCTTACTGTTTCCTCCACTTTGTTCCTTTATTTCCCGACCATATTCCTGCATCATACGGCGTATTTGCTCCTGCTGTGCAGCCATTTTTGCGAACTCTGAACTCATAGAGTTACGCTCACCAATCTTTGTTCTTCCGTCTTGTTTATTACCCTGCTTTTCAAGCTCTTTTTTCAAAGACTGCATCTGTTTGTTAAGCTCATCCTGCATCTGACGCATCGATTTTGGCGAAGGCTTGCCAGAACCAGGATTCTGGCACTGACCGCCCTTCATTTTCATACCTTGACGCTTGCAATTGCCTTGTTTTTTTTGCTGCCGATTTTGCCGCATCTGGTTCTGCATCTGATCCAACGATTCGGCAAGAACAAGAGCGAGGTTATTCAACGAAGTCATCGTATACTGCATCGATTTCGACGACGTTGTATTACGGAAATTTCCGTAAATGGACTCATTATACTGCATAAGTCCAGACATTGATTTAGCAATATTTACATTAACCGACGAAAGTTCCTTGTTAACAACTGAAGCAACAGCAATCTGACGTTTTGCGAGTGCCCTGAGCGAATCATCAACATTTCTGAAATCATCTTTCAAACGGTTCTGCTCAAAAATAATTTGCTGATATTTGGGGTCTTGCACACTAACAGTCACAAGAGAAGGAATCAACGACTCCTGGTTGAATGAAAGCTGTACGAGTTTTTTCAAAAGCAATCTGATTTGTTCAGAATCTTCGGCCAAATCTTGTTGTTCAATATCCATTTGAGCTTCCGCCAACTGTTCCGAAAGTTTTTTCAAATCGTCAGCTGCTGACTTTTGAGATTTTGAAGCATCTTTCTTCTTGCCTTTAGACAACTTGTTTTCAGCATCTTTTTGGTTTTGCTCTATCTGTTTTTCCAACTCTTTATCGACTTTGAAATCAGAAGGTTGATCAAGGTCTTTATATTCTTTTTGTATCTGTTCTATATCCTTTTGAAGTTGCTGGAACTGTTCAGAAAGATTCTGCTGTTCTCTCAAATTATCCTGCGGATTGTCTTGTTTTTTTGAAAGCTCTTCTTGCTTTTTCGACAATTCATCGGCCTTATTTACCGCCTGCTCAACTTTTTTCTCTATTTCAAGTCGCTTCAACAGTTCAATATTCTGATCCAGCTGCTTCTCAAGGTCCTCGTTTTTCAACTTCAAATTCTCCAGCTCTTCCTGCACTTTTTTCTTATCCATCTCGTTCATAAGACGTTCCATCTCCTTCATCATCTCCTTTATTTCCTCGCTCATCACCTCGTCAAACAAGCGGTCAAGCTCTTTCTGCTTCTCCATAAGCTGCTCGCTTTTGTCGCGGAACTTTTCTTCCAAACGCCGGTTTTCCTGCATCTGCCGACGCATCTGCTGCAACTGGTTTTTTACTTCTTCCTGCTTTTTTTTCAACTCCTCTATCTGCTTCCTATCCTGCCAACTAAGTTCTTTTTTATCAACCAATTTACGCATCATCTCGTTTATCTCTTCCTGCATTTTTTTAAGCTCAGCAATAGAAAGTTCTGCCTGCTGGTTAATCTCGGACGAAGAGGTGCGAAGTATCTGATCAATCTCTTCCTCTGTGGGTATCTGCACATCAAAAGCCTGTGACTGCGTGGATTTAAACCCGTTTATGCCATCATTGTCCCAAACCTCAAAATAATATTTCAGATGATCTCCTGGATTAAGCACAATCTCTGAAAAATCAATAGAATAATAAAACTCCTGTGAGGCGTCAGAAGAGATTGTGATAGGGTGTCGTATTATCTCTTTTATTGACGTGTCGGAAACATTGGTTTTGACTGTTATAAACTCTAATTTGGAAAATCCATAATCGTCCTTGATCTGTCCCCTGAAGAAATGCCTATCCGGCATCAACGAATCATTCATTTGCAGCACCGCGATCATAGGATAGGCATCATCTACAATTGATACAGAATACAACAACGTATCCGAAATAACACGCTCATTGCTAACAAAGAAACCATATGGAAACGAACTCATTGCACGAATTGTCATCCTTACACGACCATTCTCGTTAGGCTTTAGACTTTTCGCACTATGATCTGTTACAAAATGCAATGTATCGGCCGCTGCCGTCTGAAAAACCCACTCAACAAGAGTGCCTTTTGGCAACGTAATATCACCCTCATTAACAAGCGTTTCCGAATCTTTTCCAGTATATGACGGATATTTTAGCACAACCTGGAAATTTGCTATTGCAGGACGTGGCAAAACCTCAAGTTTATAAACTTTCGACTGAACACCGACAGCACGAAACTGGAATTCGCAGGAATGCTGAAGATTCTTAAACAAATACGCAAAATGTGCATTGTCACGTTTTTGCATATGATAATTTATACCGTCTACAACAATAAAGACCTCGTTGGGGACTTCATCGCCGTCTATAGCGACACTAACCGTGAAATCATCTTGCTGCGATGCCATCAATCTGCTGTTCTCCAACACGAAAGCGAACGGAGCAGGCCGTTCATAATACGTTGAATGATTTATGATACGCTTTGAAGGTTCAGTAATAAACGACGGTGCTATTATTAATGCCACTACTATAAATAAAAGGGGAATTGCGGCAAACTTAACATACTTCAAGTTTTTCCGCAAATCTATGGCACGCAGGAATGGCACAGGCGACAATTGAGTTGTTTTCTGCTCTATAGATGCCAAAAGCAAAGCATTGTCAGTATCTTTCCCCATCTGTTGCAGCTGCAAGAGATTCAATAGTTTGTCGCTAACTTCCGGGAAATGGCTACCAATTATTGATGCCGCCGTTTCATACGAGATACACTTGCCAAGATGAAACATTTTCAGCAGTGGTGATACGACATAGAATCCCACAACAACAACCATAGACACAATAAAAAACCAGAACAAAACTGCACGGACGACCGTTCCAAACCATCCAAAATGTTCGAAAACAACAATCAGGATATATATCAGCATTAGTATTGCAGCAGCAAGCAGCAAGCCTTTCAACAGCTTGTTCTTGTAATACTTACGGATGAAAGTATCCAGTTTCTCTAATATGTTGTTTTCTGCAGACACAGACTTCGTTTTAAGTAAATGATAAAAACGGCATTACCGCGAAAATATTGTGTATATATTAGTATTTCCAAAATATTTCGTACCTTTGCAAATTAAAAAATATTCCGATGAGCAAAGTGGTATTGATAACAGGAGCTTCTTCCGGCTTTGGCAAGGCTACAGCAGAGCGATTGGCCGGGAAAGGGTACATCGTTTACGGAACAAGCCGTAATGAAATACATCACAACAACATACACTTCCTTATAATGGATGTTCGCGACCTTGAAGCCGTGAAAAAAGGAGTGACAAAAATAATCGAAGAGCAAGGCCGCCTGGACGTAGTAATCAATAACGCCGGTATGGGCATAGGCGGGTCGCTCGAGATGGCCACCGGCGAGGAGATTGAGCTGCAAATGGGCACCAATTTCCGCGGCTGCGTCAACGTGTGCCAGGCCGTGCTTCCGGTGATGCGTCGGCAGGGTGGGGGACAGGTCATCAACCTCAGCTCCATAGGCGGCGTGATGGGCCTGCCGTATCAAGGCTTCTACTCGGCATCCAAGTTTGCCATCGAAGGCTTCACCGAAGCTTTGGCGGCCGAGGTCAGGGGCTTTGGCATCAGGGTTTCGATGGTGGAGCCTGGCGATTTCGCAACCAACTTCACCGCGCGGCGCAAGAATTCCGAATTGACCGCGAAAAGCGACGCCTACGGTGCCAGCTTCGCCCGTTCCTTGGAACTTATCGAGAAAGAAGAGAACGGCGGCCTACGGCCCGAAAAACTGGCCAAAAAGATAGAGAAAATCATCCGCAGCCGTCGGCCGCGTCTGCGCTATGTGGTGGCCAACCTTGAGCAGAAACTTTCGGTGCTGCTCAAACGCATCATTCCAGGCAACTGGATGGTAGGGATTTTAAGGAACTATTATAAAGTGTAACCACTAACAATCAACAAGATGAGAGACAATGGCAAAGATATCTGCAAACAATTGAAAGATATACGTCAACAGATTGCTTCCGAGAACGACATACCTTTGGAAGAGCACGAATGCCACTACGACGGTCCGTGCAATGGCACCTGCCCGCGATGCGACGCCGAGCTGCAATATCTTGAAAAGGAGATGGTTCGCCGCGGCAAACTGAGCAAAGCGGCGCTTGTGGCAGGCGTTACGTTGAGCCTTGCCGCTTCAGCTTGTACCACAGAAGGCGATCCTTGGCCGGATCAACTTGAAGGAGACCCGTATGTTCCCGAAGACACTACACAGTGCCAGAATACAGAAATAGCCCCATCTGACAATGAGGCTATTAGTATTAATTTGGAGAAGATGTAATTATATCTCCTTACCGAAAACGGCGCGGGTCATAAGGGGTTCCGTCTGGTAGGTGGTACCCCAAATTTTCTCGGCTTCGTTGCCAATGATTTGCGGATTGGTATAAGCCCATATAACATTGTTTTTGATAGCGTTGCGGTTCATCTCTGCATAATAGATAGAATGGACACCTCGCTTCTGCCATTCGGGGTGTACGCCGTTGAGCAACAGGTCGATAGAGTCATATTTATGCAGGGCCCGCAGCAGGTGGAACCATCCGAATGGGAAAAGGCGTCCGTTGGCTTTCTTGTATGCAGGTCCGAGGCAGGGGATGCTAAGACCGAAGGCAATTAGATTGTCGTCCTTGTCGACAACGAAGTTGCAGAAATCCAGGTTTATAAAGGGGAAATACTCCTTGATATAGACATCAATTTCTTTCTCGGACATCGGCACAAAGTCGAAGAGGTCCTTGAAGGCATCGTTTAGAGTATGGAAGAACTTGCGGGCATAGGGATAAACCTCGCTACGCTTCTTGAATTTCAGCAACTTGAGATTATAACGTTCAAGAATTAACTGGTTTATGCGGGCAACTTTTTCGGGAATCGGCTGACTGGCGGGCATCTTGTATTGCTGCCAGCGGCAAAGTATCTTGCAATCAAGACGTTCGATGAACTTGATATAATACTCGGGATTGTAGAGTGTGGTCATATTCTGATAGCCGTCGAAATTGTCTATCACCCAGCACTCCTTGTCCATATCTGTGAAGCCGAAAGGACCCTCTATCTCTGTCATTCCCTTGCTTTTGCCATATTCCACAACCTTGTCGAAAAGGGCCTTGCAGACATCGAAATCTTCAACAAAATCAAACCATCCGAAACGGACAGCTTTCTTGTTCCAATGCTCATTAATGGAATGATTGATGATTGCAGCCACACGACCAACAATCTTGCCGTTAGCCGATGCAAGATACATTTTTAGGTCGCTATGTTCGAGTGAAGGGTTCTTGTCTGTCAAAAGTGCCCGTTCGTCGCGGTTCAGCGGCGGAATGTAGGAAGGCACATCCTTAAAGAGTTTGTTTGGAAATTCAATGAATCTGTTAAGGTCGCGACGACCATTGACTTCACTAATAACAATGTTCTCCATAAAAAAAGCGAAAGGACTTTAAGGGCCTTCCTCAAGGACCCTAAAGTCCTTAAGGACATAGGCCGAGTGATGAAATTATAATAATCCCAATTTTTTAAAGCATTTAACAGTCTTTTCGACCGCAAAATCTACTTGCTCAATAGTATGCGTAGCCATCCAGGCAAGACGTATAAGCGTGTCCTCGGGCGGCACGGCGGGCGATATGACCGGATTTACAAAGACGCCCTCGTCGAGCAGCATCTTCGTTACCATAAATGTCTTCTCGTTGTCGCGCACGTAGAGCGGTATGATAGGTGTCTCTGTGTTGCCAATCTCGAAGCCCGCATCGCGGAACGATTTAAGGGCGTAGTTGGCCACCTTCCAGAGGTTTTCCTGACGTTCCGGCTCGCTGCGCATAATCTCGATAGCAGCTATTACCGAAGCCGTTGCCGAAGGCGGAATGCTTGCGGTGAAGATGTAGGGGCGCACATTGTGGCGCATCCAGTTGATGGTATCTTTGTCGGCAGCGATAAAGCCTCCGATAGAAGCAAGTGACTTGGAGAAGGTACCCATAATGAGTTCCGTCTTGTCAAGCAGATTGAAGTGGTCGGTAACGCCACGGCCCTCGCGTCCAAAAACGCCCAAACCGTGAGCCTCGTCGACCATAAGCGTAGCCTGATATTTGTCGCACAGCACCTGCATTTCAGGCAGCTTAGCCACATCGCCTTCCATACTGAAAACACCATCGGTAACCACCAACTTGGCGGCATCCAACGGACAACGTTGCAGCACACGCTCAAGGTCCTTCATATCGTTGTGGCGATACTTCAGAGTGTTGGCAAAAGTCAGACGTTTGCCCTCAATAATAGAGGCGTGGTCCATCTCGTCGAAAATGACATAGTCGTTGCGACCCGTGATGCAAGGAATGACGCCTGAATTGGCTTGAAATCCTGCTGAGAACAGCATTACGCCATCCTTGCCGAGGAAATCGGCCAGAATGCCTTCAAGTTTATGATGTATGTCCAAAGTGCCATTAAGGAACGGCGAGCCGGCACAGCCGGTACCGTACTTGTCAATGGCAGCCTTTGCAGCTTCTTTAATCTTCGGATGGTTAGTAAGACCCAAATAACTGTTGGAACCAAGCATCAGGATTCGCTTCCCTTCCATCGTAACCATCGTGTCCTGATCGCTCGAAATCTCTCTAAAATACGGATATACGCCCTTGGCTTTTACTTCTTGGGGCGTTGTGTACCTGGAGAGTTTTTGTTGCAGTGGTTTCATTAAAAGACTAATTATATAATAGTTTAAGAGTGCAAAATAACAAAAAAAAATCGGAAAAATCCGACTTTATTATGATAAAAATTTGAAAAGTTGAGAAGTGAGTCGACTTGCTCCTATTCTAAAATTCTGGTTATTAGTAATTTCTTTTCCTAATATTTTTTTGTGTAAAAGGTAATAAATCAATGCGTCAGAGGGGTTGGAAATGCCTCCGGCAGCCTTGAATCCAACTGTTTTTTTAGAAATTTTAATATAATCACGCACTGCCAAAAGCATAACATAGGCAGCTTCGGGCGTGGCTCCAACAGGAATCTTGCCTGTCGATGTCTTTACGAAATCAGCACCGGCGTCGAGTACCAGCCTTGATGCATTATAAACATTCTCAGGTGTTTGCAGTTCACCTGTTTCTATGATAACCTTGAGTAAGGCACTATTTCCGCACACTTCCTTTGCCGCAGCAACTTCATCGAAGACAGCCGTAGTGTTACCCGTCAAGAAATCACCCCGGTTTATCACAAAGTCAACCTCATCCGCTCCCTCTTCTACAACGTACTTTACTTCCTCTGTTTTAATGCGTTGCGGTGTCTGTCCAGCAGGGAAGCC
>JAEEGL011314165.1_pt1 | contig 16408 bp, 14 predicted proteins | sample 9134231 | NCBI WGS metagenome assembly JAEEGL01 (sample SAMN16246548, study PRJNA631951) | gut metagenome | biome: gut microbiome; feature: rumen; material: fiber-attached | host: Bos | place: Iran: Karaj | collected 2018-10
AGGGGGTAGAGTTCTTCAAAAAGTCTAGCAGCGCTTATATAAAGCTGATTATTATAGAGTTGCACAGCTTTTTTATAATTATCCTCATAGGTTTCAAAGGTCACTTTTTTGTTTTTCGGTTGGGTAGATTTCTTCTTACCCCTCTGTTTTGTCGTGTCAATAGGCGGATAGTCACTGACAATGGGCAAGATAGCCGCAGATGTGGAGGAGGGGAGTGCGGGCCTGACAAAATGAAAACTTTTGCCATTAGCAGACACACTTCCGCCCCATAGCAAAGTACACAACACGCTGAAAATCAGCATTATTCTTGAAAATCCTTTAAAATTTTCCATCTTGCAAATATACACTTTTTTTGGAAATCGTTTTCACAGTGAAAAATAACCATTTCGACGGGTAGAATGATAGGGGATGCGATAGGCTTGGCAGGAGTCGATCCACCGTTGCTCCCAATAGCGGGAATTTGAACCATCTATCAGCATTTCACGGAATTGCACCGTTTGAAGAAGTTTGCCCATAGGAATGCGGGGATTATGTTGAATGCAGACCACATCCACTTGAATAGGTTGGGGCATAGGGTAAAGCCACTCCCTTCCTGAGAGGAAGAAAACTGTATGCTTATCAAACCGCAAAAAATTTCCCTTTTTGGCCAAAGTTGGACAGGAATAGGCAATGGTATCCAATGGAACTATCATGTTTTCAATATGTTGCTTGCGAACATGATTGTGGATATTGAATTCATAGGCATTGAGGTTATTTTGCGCAGTGGAGTCAAGAAGAAGAACGCCACAGGTGCCGGCATTACATTCAACTGCGCTCATTTTATCGATGGAATAAAAGGTGAGTTGGTTGGTGTTTTTGGAAAAAAATTTATCGAAGAAAAAGGTGATGCCCAACGCAAGAAATGTAGATAGAGCAAGGGTTTTCAATAGAAATGATTTTTTGTTCAAGTAGAGAAAAATGGCAATGATTATGCCATAAATTAGCATCATCTGAAGGACTGTTATCGAAATATTATCGGTGACAGAGCCCGGAAGCGATTCAATTCCTTTAACAATAGTATTTAGGAGGCGAATTTCGTAAGTGAGGAGGACACCTATGAGGCGGGAAAGGGGAGGGACCCACGAGAAAACGAGAAGAACTATCCCAGTCATGACAATGAGGAAAGAGAGCGAGATGACGGAGAGATTTGAGAGCAGAAAATAGTTAGGGAATTGTCCGAAATAGAAGAGTGACAGTGGGAAAGTGGTCAATTGTGCGGCAACCGATACTGTGGCCAACTCCCAAAAATAGTTGACGATCTTATATTTAGGAGTCCACAAACGGGTGAGCTGAGGTTGGATGATCACAATGCCGAATACTGCGAGGTAGCTCATTTGAAAACCCACCTCAAAGATTAGTAAAGGGTTGATTAACAGAAGAATAAATATAGATGCGAAAAGGCTATGGTAGATGGAGGTGGGACGATGTAGGAGTGATCCGAGCGAGACAAAGGTAAACATAGTGGCAGCGCGTTTTACAGACGGCGCGAGGCCGGTAATATGGGCGTAGGTCCAAATCAGAAGGAGCAGAATAATAGCTTTCAGTATTCGCAGGCGTGGAAAGTTATCAAATGGTTTTAGGATGAAGTTGATAATCATAAAGATAATACCCACATGCATTCCAGACACGCAGAGAATATGGCTGACCCCTGCGGCGGCGAAATGGGCTTTGAGGTCAGCGTCCATCGTTTCATCATTGCCAAGCAGGACGGCAGTGATAACGGCGTATTCCTCTCCTTGAAGTCCGTTTCGTGCGAAGAGTGCTGAAAAGTGATGCTGGGCATAGGAAGCGCAGGTTCGAAGTGGGTGAATAGGAGAGTGGGAGAGGTATTCCCACTGTTGGGAGGAAGCGTATGCGGTGAAAAAAATCCCTTTTAATCTCATATACTTTTGATTATCAAATGCGTGTGGATTTTGTGGAGGGGAAAAATCATTAAATTTTGTATGGACAATAAGTTTGTCGCCCGGACGAAGAGAAGAAGCTTTAGAACATTTTTGAAGGTAGAGCACCGCATTTGTGCGGAGTGGATTCCCATCTTTATCTGACAATAAATTGACAATCGCCTTGACACTTTTTTCCTTTTCTACTATATTTTCTGAAATTTGGACGGTAAAAAAGTCGCTGTTTTGTACCATATTTTTAACCTTAGCATAATGCGGAGGATAGTAACGCACATTAGTCTGGATGACGGCGAAGAGAAAAAAAGCCAAACAGAGGAAGAGAAGGGCGAACTGTTGTCCTCGCAAAGGGAAAAGAAATCGCAGGACGATTGCGAATATCAGCAATAGAAAGCAAAATGAAAAGAAAATCAGTGGATTAAGACCAATGGTTATAAAAAAATAAGAAACAAAGATCCCAGCAAGATAGGGGAGGAGCATTTTGAGCACAGGGTATTTGAGCCATTTCATAGTCGGGGAAGATTTTGTACAAAGTTAAAAGGAAATCTCGAAATAAGATGATTTGTTGGAATTAAAAAAGACCACTATAATTATCGAAAAATGGCAAAAAAGTAGAAAAAAAATGACATTTCTTGCTTCAAAAACACAAACTATTAAAATCCTGCCATTTTCACGTGAAAATCTGTCATAAATGAGAATTTTAGATTTTCTGTATTTTTCAAACGAAATAATATTTAATTTTGTACGCAATCTTAACATTATAATTACATTATGAAAAAAATCAGCTGTGCAATTTTTATGGGTGACCCGCGCACCCAAAAGGAAATCACCGGGAGAATTGACTTCTTTGATTCTTTAGAAATCTCTAATGTGTTCAACAATCATATTGAAATGATTGAAACATTAAATCACGAAAGACCCGATATTCTGTTCATCAATGTGGACCAGGCGCAATTCAATGTGTTGGAAGTATTAAAAATGGTACATCGTCCGCCTTTCATTTTTGCTATTACCCACAACAAATTGCGAATTCCAGAGCTGCTCGACAATGGCTTCTTCGACTATCTTTCCCCTAAACTGGATTTGGAAACATTTTGTAAAAAGGTGAGTAAGGTTTTGAATATCAAAAATGCTTTGACCTGTGACACGTCCTATCTCGTCAAAGAATCTGAAGGTGGATATTCGCGAAAGGCAAAGAAAAAGGTGGAACACACCAATATTTTCCTCAACTATAAGAAAACACAATGCAGGATGGCAATAGAGGATATCGCGTTAGTGGTAAAAACCCCTTTGGGTCTTAAGGTAGAGTCAATAAGGGGAAGGGTGGCCTATCACAACTCCACCATTAAAAATTTTGGCCAGTTGCTGCCGGATGACTTATTCATCAGGATCAACAAATCGGTTATTGTAAACATGATGCATATTGAGAAGGTGGAGCAGAATACGATTTATGTGCGAAAAAAATCTTTTGAATTGTCGAGAATTTATGCTCCTGCTTTAAGAGATTTTATCCGAAAAAACTCTTTTGGGAAGAATGCTCTTCTCAAAAGAAAGCTCCTTGCTTCAAACGACGAAATAAAATGCTGATAAACAACATCGTTTTATAGAATATGGAGAATGAAAGAGTAAAAGGAATTTTTTAATAGAAGAGTTCAAGAAAAAGGAGTGTGGCGTAAAATCGCAATTTTTTTAATTCTACTCTATTTATCAACAAGATAGACTACTTTGCTGGATGACTGAGAAAGATAAGAAGGGCTGAAATGTCGGCGGGGCTCACTCCGCTGATACGGGATGCCTGTCCGAGATTGAGTGGCCGGATGCGATTGAGTTTTTCGCGAGCCTCCTTTGAAAGGAAGGATAGCGGATCGTACTCGATGTCGGCGGGCAGCTTCACCCCCTCCAGATTTTCCATTCGCTTGGCCAATTCCTCCTCCTTCTCGATATAGGAGGCATACTTGATGTCGGTTTCGGCCTGAAGAAACAGTTGCCTGTCGGAAGTAATGGCGGCAATAGTCGCCTGAATTTCTGGAAGGTGCTGAAGCAGGTCTTCTAGTCGAATTTCCGGACGGCGGAGCAGCACTTCCAGCTTCACTTTCTGGGAGAGGGTAGGGGAATTGATTAGAGTGAGGTAGTCGTTGATTTGGTGAGGGACTACGGCGGTGGTTTTCAAACATTCCACTATATTGTTCTGAACGGCATATTTCTGCTGCATGGCCTCATATCTTTCACGTGAAATCAAACCATGCTGGTAGCCGAGCGGAGTGAGACGGTAGTCGGCATTATCCTGACGGAGCAAAATACGGTATTCGGCGCGGGAGGTGAACATACGATAGGGGTCTTGCACACCTTTTGTGATGAGGTCATCGATGAGAACGCCGATGTAGCCCTGACGGCGGGTGAGTATGAAGGGCGGTTCGTGGCGGAGGGCGAGTACTGCGTTGATGCCAGCCATCAAGCCTTGGCAGGCCGCCTCCTCGTAGCCAGTGGTGCCGTTGACCTGTCCGGCCAGATAGAGGTTGGGCAGAACCCTTGATTCGAGTGTGAAGTGGAGCTGGGTGGGGTCGAAGTAGTCGTACTCGATGGCGTATCCGGGTTTGAGCACCACAGCATCTTCAAGTCCGGGAAGGTGATGAAGGGCCTCCGTTTGCACCTCTTCGGGCAGGGAGGAAGAGAAGCCGTTGAGGTAGTACTCGTGGGTGTTTCTTCCTTCAGGTTCGAGAAAGAGCTGATGGCGGTCTTTGTCGGCGAATCGTTCTATCTTATCCTCGATGGAGGGGCAGTAGCGCGGTCCGACACCTTGAATACGACCTTGGAACATGGGGGATTTTTCGAATCCGGTGCGGAGAATGTCGTGGACTTCGGGACTGGTATAGGTGATGTAGCAGGGCAACTGGTGGGTGAGGGTAGGGGTGTTGGTGAATGAGAACTTGGCGGGTTTTTCGTCGCCGGGCTGTGGCGTCATGCGGTCGAAGTGGACAGAGCGGCCATCGATGCGGACGGGGGTTCCGGTTTTGAGTTTGCGGGTGGTGATACCGGCGGCTTGCAGCTGGTCGGAGAGGAGGGGGGCGGCCATTTCGCCGAGGCGACCTCCTGAGAAGTTGACCTCCCCGATATGGATACGGCCATTAAGGAAGGTGCCGGCGGTGATGATCACTTTGCTGGCGGTGATGGTCTGTCCTTGCATCGTCTTCACCCCACAGACCTCATTGTCGTGAACCACGAGGGAGGTGACGGTATCTTGGCGGAGGGAGAGGTTCTCCTGGTTTTCGAGGATGGACTTCCAGAAGAGGGTGAACTGCTGTTTGTCGCACTGGGCGCGGGGGCTCCACATGGCGGGACCTTTCGAGCTGTTGAGCATCCTGAACTGGATCATGGTGTTGTCGGTCACAATGCCGGTCATTCCGCCGAGGGCATCAATTTCGCGCACGATCTGACCTTTTGCGATGCCGCCGATAGCGGGGTTGCACGACATCTGAGCAACCAGATAGAGGTTCATCGACACGAGCAGGGTGCGGGCCCCCATCTTAGCGGCGGCCACGGCGGCTTCACAGCCCGCGTGGCCAGCACCCACCACCAAAACATCAAAATTTGTGTCAGTTTTCACGTGAAATTTTATATAATATATTGATTATCAATTGTTTGATAACTTATAAAAAGCGTCATGGCAGCAGCTTCCTGTCGGCGCATTTCCGCCGCATCCTTCTTCGACTTATCCTTAAAACCGCAAAGGTGGAGTAGCCCGTGAGCGAGAATCCGAAGCATTTCCTCATCAAAAGTCACCCCAAAGATGTCGGCATTTTCGCGCACGCGTTCCACGCTGATATAGATGTCGCCATTTAGGAGGTCACCCTCCACATAGTCGAACGTGATGATGTCGGTGAGGGTGTCGTGTTGCAGATACTGAAGGTTGAGTTGAAGCAGATAGTCGTCGTCGCAGAAGATGTAATTGATGTCGCCCAACTTTTTTCCGTGAGTGGCGGCGAGGGCGGCCAACCACTTTTTGTACATCATCTTATGATGGAGTTGGAAACGGGTCTCGGAGTGAAAAAGTACCATAATGAAAAATTTCGGCAAAAATACAGAAAATTGGGGAAGTGCGGCAGCAGGGGATGTAAAAAATGCGTATTTTTGCAGCCCGAAACTGGCCTTGTAGTTCAATGGATAGAACGAAAGTTTCCTAAACTTTAAATTCGGGTTCGATTCCCGGCGGGGCTACTTTTCCAAAACCTTTTCTTTCACAATTTCCACCAAAGAGGGTAATGATAAACTCTCGCCTTTCATGGTGAAGTGCGCTTTATTATAATATGTTTCGCGTAATTGTAAGGTGGATTCAATATACTCCAGCAACTGGGCATCGTCTTTGCCGGCGGTCAGCGGACGTGCCTTGTGCGAATGCTGCAAACGGGTAAAAAGCGATGTTGCAGAGAGTTTCAAATAGATTACCCAGCCATGTTGCAACATCTCGTCCATGTTGTCAAAAAAACAGGGGGTGCCGCCGCCCGTAGCGATGACTGCCTGCTGCTCGTGGAGTAACTCCTTCAAAGCGGCATTTTCGCAAATTCGGAACGCATTTTCTCCATATTTTTCAAAAAAATCGGGGATGGAAAGATGATATTTTCGTTCAATAAAGGAATCGGTGTCGTAAAATTGCCAGCCCAAGCGCGAAGCCAACCGCTTACCGACGGTGCTTTTTCCCGCACCTGAAAAACCGACTATGAAGATTTTATCCATAAAAAGAAAAAACCTATTGCATTGAAATACAACAGGTTTTGATGAGGTCGCGAGCGGAGTCGCACCGCTTTAGCAGGTTTTGCAGACCTGTGCCTGACTGTTCGGCCACACGACCTGATTGAGGCTGCAAAAATACAAAAAATTTCCAATATCTTCACCTTCGGAAAAAATTTTTTCTTCCCCCTCAAAAATCCGAAATAAAAGTGTATTTTTGCACGCTTAAATTATGAATTAAAATTTCAACAAAATGAAGAAATTATTTTTGATGCTTACCGCTTGCTGCATGATGTTTGTGGCATGCAATAATCAGAAAACCGAAGAGGTTGCCAACGAAGAAAAAACTCAGTGCGAACAGACCGAATGCCAAAAGAAGGACTGCTGCAAAGAGATGATGGAAAAGTGGGCCAACTTCGATAACCTCACCGCTGAAGAACAAGCTTCCCTGATCGAGAAAAAAGGTGGTTGCATCACCAAAGTTCTCGCAGAAGTTGATTTGGAAAAAGTGGAATGCCCCAACGCCAAGCAGGCTATCCAGGAATTCCAAACCAAGTGGGAAGGTTTTGCCGCTGCTGACCAAGCCGGTAAAAAAGCGCTCATCGATGAGTTCGACAATGCACATTGGAAACACGCCGTGATGCCTGAGAAATGCTGCAAAGCTGAAAAAGAAGGCTGCTGCGATAAAGACTGCTGCAAAGATTGCAAGTGCTGCAAGGATGGTTGCAAAGATTGCAAATGTTGCAAGGATGGCAAGTGCTGCAAAGAGGGTAACTGCTGCAAGGACGGCAAGTGCTGCAAAGACAACGGTTGCAAGGATTGCACCTGCAAAGAGGGTTGCTGCAAAGACGGCCAGAAAGATTGCAAAAAATAATTTAGAAAATACAAGGTTGCTGGTCAACCTTTTGCCACTTTAGCTCAGTTGGTAGAGCAACGCATTCGTAATGCGTAGGTCTGCGGTTCGAGTCCGCAAAGTGGCTCTCTTTTTTTTAAAAGGTTTCCCATGGAAGATCCCCGTTTAGAAGCTTTCAAACGTCTGCTCGATATTATGGACGAGCTGCGTCTGAAATGCCCGTGGGACAAGAAACAGACCTTTGAAACGCTGCGCTGCCTTACCATCGAAGAGACCTACGAACTCACGGATGCCATCTTGGAGAACAAAACCGATGACATGCGCGGCGAGTTAGGCGACCTGATGCTTCACCTTGTTTTCTATGCTAAAATCGCTGATGAACAGCATCTTTTCAACATTACGGATGTACTTAATGGCATTTGCGAAAAGCTGATTCGCCGGCATCCCCACATTTTCAGCACTACTCATGTGGAGAATGCGGAAGATGTGAAGGTGAATTGGGAAAAAATCAAGCTGAAAGAGGGTAATAAGTCGGTGTTGGGCGGCGTGCCACAATCGCTGCCGGCCATGGTGAAAGCCTACCGCATACAGGACAAAGCCCACGGGGTGGGTTTCGACTGGGACGATGCTAACAAAGTGTGGGACAAGGTAGAGGAGGAGATGGCCGAGTTCAAGGCGGAAATGAACAACGACACCGAAAAGCGGGAAGAGGAGTTTGGAGATCTGATGTTTGCGCTCATCAACTACGCCCGCCACAGTGGCATACATCCGGAAGACGCTCTGGAAAAGACCAACAAGAAATTTATCAGAAGGTTCAAATATATTGAAGACACTGCCCGCGCACAAGGCCGCTCCATAGCAGAACTTAATCTTGACGAGATGGAACAACTGTGGCAGCAGGCCAAATCATTGGAGCCTTAATGTTGAATTTGTTTTGCTTAAAAAATGAAAAAAAATAATCCTTCCATTATGAAAAAAATCGGCAAAATCTTGTCGATTTTTATGTTTTTCATCGGCTTATCCTTTTATGGTTTTTCACAGGAAGATGCTAATCCTAAAGTAGTTGACCTATGTAAAAAGGCCAAACATGAGATTAACTCTCACAACTTCGACAAGGCACAAAGCTATCTTAAAAAAGCTAAAAAAATAGACTCAACATTTGCGGATATTTACATTATCGAAGGAGACATTTATAATTTTTCATTAGAATCAAAAAAAGCGGTAGAATGCTACAATAAGGCCATCCGTTTAGCGATAGATCCCAAACCTCTCTTATTCTACATTACGGCGAATGAGGAGTGGAAAGCCGCCATGTATCAGGAAGCCATACTGCATTTTGAAGAATATTTAAATCGCACCCAACCTAACGACCCCTTACAAAAAGAGACTCTTTTTGGCATCCAAAACTGCAAATTTGCCTTGATGGCCTTGAAAGATCCTGTGAATTTCTCGCCTATCAATATGGGTCCCAATGTCAATTCGGAATACGATGAATACCTGCCGGCAGTGACTGCCGACGAGGAGGAAATCATCTATACGGTAAGAAGGCCCCGAGATAAAAAAACGCAGTGTTGGACATGCATAACAGAAGAGGATTTTTATGGCAGCGTGAAAAAGGATGGGGAATGGCAGCCACGTTACAAATTGCCCTATCCCCTCAATACTGGCTACAATGAGGGAGCCCATTGCATCTCGCCAGATGGAAAATATCTGTTCTATACAATTTGTAACGTGAAAGAAACGGGTTCAGGAAGTTGCGATCTTTACTGGGCAAAACGGATTGGAAATCGTTGGTCCAGACCTCAAAATTTTGGTGAACCTGTCAATACAAAATACTGGGAATCACAACCTACAATAGCACCAGATGGTAAAACCATTTACTTTTTGTCCAAGCGGCCTGGTGGATACGGAGAGATGGACATTTGGAAAACAGAAATGATTGAAGAGGGAGTTTTCACCGTTCCTGAAAATCTCGGACCTAAAATCAACACTGAACGCTATGAAGCTGGTCCTTTTATTCATGCAGATGGGAAAACGCTTTATTTTGTATCGGATGGACATCCTGGAATGGGTGGATATGACATTTTCTTCACCACTCTTACTGACACTGGATGGACACAACCAGTCAATCTTGGATACCCCATCAACACAGAAAATGATGAAATTGATTTTGTCATTAATGCAGGAGGTACTACCGCTTATTTCTCATCTGACCGTGAAGGGGGGTATGGCGGTCAGGATCTCTATTACTTTACTCCGTTAGACGAGCGGCTTCGTCCTACACCAGTCACCTACATTAAAGGAAAAGTGTATGATGAGGTGACCCACCAGCCACTCAAAGCTTCTATTGAATTAATTGATTTAGTGGATAGTACCGTCATCACCTCCACCTTTTCGGATCCTGCCACTGGCGAGTTTTTAGCCTGCATTCGTACGGGGTCCAATATCGGCATGAGTGTTTCGCATCCCTATTATCCTTTCTATTCTGAAAACTTCCAATTGGAGAAAAATTACACCGAACTCGAACCCTACCGCAAAGATATTCCCTTGCGTCGTCCAGAAGTGGGCGAAACTTTCGTTTTACGCAATGTTTTCTTCGATTTTGACAAGAGTACGCTCAAAAAGGAGTCCAACATCGAGTTGGATAAATTAGCCGCTTATCTGCAAGAAAATAAAACCATCAAAATAGAAATTGGAGGTCATACCGATAATCAAGGCAGGGCCGAATACAACGAAAAACTCTCTCTTGAAAGAGCACAATCCGTTTATAATTATTTGATTTCCAAAGGAATAGATAAAAACAGAATGAGCTTTAAGGGCTATGGGATGAGTCAGCCTATTGCCACGAATGAAACTGAAGAGGGTAGAGCTTTGAACCGCCGGACGGAGTTTAAGATTGTGGGGTTTTAGGAGGGGGATGTGAGGATAAGATTAAAAGATTAAAAGATTAAAAGATTAAAAGATTAAAAGATTAAAAGATTAGGGGATAATTTGTTGATTTTGGGAAGGGGGAAGGGGCTATTCGTTGTGGCGGTTGCGGGCGTTGAAGATGAAATCTGATGAAATCCATCCTACCAGAAGTCCCCACACGATGACCAGTGCCAAGTTGCTTTTATAGATCTGCGGCTGGTTTCTTCCTGACAGCCACCAATAGACGATGGCCAACAGGACACAAAGAATACATCCTATGATATGGTATTTATTGAAATTCTTCTGAAAAAATTCTTTATTGATCATCTTCTTCTAATGCTTTAAAATACTGATATTCATAGAATTTAGTACGAACTTCTTCTATTATCTTTTCACGAGACCAACGTATAAGATTGTAATAACTGAAATGGCAGTACATCATAAAATCCAATAATTCAGGCTCTTGCAATCCAGTAATTTCTTGTACCAGTTCCCGATTATATTTCAATTGTACTTGCTGTATTTCCTCTCCATAGCCTTCCATCTCATAATAGAGTCTCTTCATCTTCTCCTTTTTATTGAAGGTGGAATATAGCCAAGTTATGGGACTTCCTAACATAGTACCTTTCAACACATTAGGTGCTTCTTCAGTATAGGTGGCATTTCTTCTCTCCTCCTTTGTAAGATGAACATCATCAATATTTTTATATGAATCAGGGAGTTTGGCGGAAGCCACATCACGCTTAAAACCCTCGTAAGTGGGATTGAGTCCGTAGCAGGTAAAATTAGGCAACATAAAAGCCTTGTGATACAAAATAACATCTTTGCGTCCGCGAGTGAAATCTCGACTGTCTACCACCTCCAATGATTGAGAATAACCGGAATGAGAGATCACCAAAGAATCATTCAATGAAACCGTAATTCTATAAACTCCCTTTTCATCTCCAAAAACATACTCTCCAGTATTGATATTATGAACCTGACATCCCACAATAGGAACAATACCTGATGAATTATAGACAGTGCCCACCAACCTTTTGGTTTGCGCCATCCCAGCTCCGATGAGCAGCAGCAGCAGCAACAATAGAGACCATTTTTTCATCGTGCAAAAGTAAGCATTATTTCAACGGGATTAATTATCTAAAATTCATTTTTTATAAAAAGGTATTTAATAGACATATTATTGGTGTTGACAATTGTGATAACTTTTTGAAGAAATATTTGCTTTTTAAGTTGTCAGCATTTACTAACTGCTTTTCAACAATTATTTTTAGAGTAAATGTCTGATGTCCAAAGTGAGATAAATTTCTATCAAAATTTGTTGAAAAATGCTTTTGTTGAAAATTGAAAAGGGTAATAAATTTTTTTGATGTTGAAAATTGAGTTGTGCAATGTTGGAAATCTTTTGATAAAAATTGAAAACTTTTAGTGGAGAGGACAGGCAGAAATTTTTGTGTTGATAAAGGGAATGTTATCAATATTTATCCACATTTACGAGTTCATAATTTTGTCTTATTTTCTTTTTTTAGAGAGCAGGAGAAAAATAAAATAGGGAGCTCCGATGAGGGCAGTGATACTACCAACAGGAAGTTCGGAACGGGCTATGATGGAGCGCGCGAGGGTATCTGCGAAAAGGCAGAAGATGGCACCAAAGCAGAGGGAGAAGAAGAAGACGGTGCGGTTGTTGTTGCCGAAGATGAGGCGAACGATATGAGGGATGATGAGTCCGACGAAACCGATGACACCGCAGCAGGCTACAGTGGCGGCAATTAGGATGGAGGAGACGATGAGCACGCTTAAAGTGGTTCTTTGTACATTTACGCCAGAAGATTGTGCCGTATCGCGTCCTAATTGTAAGATATTTAGATTTTTAGTATTGAAAAAGAGGAAGATGGTACAAGCAGTAAGAATGAAAAAGAGGATAATGGTGGAAGTCCACGAAGAGGAGGCAAAACTGCCCATTGTCCAATAGATAATCTGTTCAAATGATTCTTGGTGGACGACCATCAGCAGGGTGATGATGGCGGAAATGAGGAAGTTGATGGCAATGCCCGCGAGGAGAAGGGTTTTTACAGACTTCTGTCGTCCGATAAAAGCGATGCCTATAATAAGAAAGAGGGTGCCGAGGGCGGAGATCATGGCGGCAGCGGGCAGTCCGAAGGTAAAGGCGGACAGTCCGGTGATGATGGCGATGGCGGCGCCTAAAGAAGCGCCCGAGGAGATGCCAAGGATATAGGGGTCGCAGATGGGGTTGCGGAAGATGGACTGGAAGGCGGCGCCGCAGATGGCTAATGCGCTGCCAGCCAGCAGACTCATCAGGATGCGGGGAATGCGCAGATTCCAAAGCGTCATCTCGTAAATCTGCCAGTTCTCTGTCACTTCTCCACCAGTAAGCTTTGCTTTTAAAATGTCCACAATTGCTTCATTAGGGATGGAGACCACTCCGATGGTGGCAGCTATGATGGCCGTCGCAATCAGCACAATAGGAGTGAGGATATAAGAAATAGTTTTGCTGGCTTTCATTTTGAAACGGGTTGAAAACTGCCAATTTTTGGCAGTTATTGGGCAGAAAGAGGAAAGTCGTATAAAGTAGTATAAATAGGTCCTTCTTTTTCAAGTTGACTTCGTATCAAGGAGATATGGGAGATATGGAATTTTTGGTGGAAAGAGGGTTGAAGATCTTCGAACATCTGCCAGAATCTTTTTTTATTATCGATTTTTTTAATTCTTCCTAATGTGATATGCGGTACATAGTTCTCTTCTGGAAGTTGAAATTTGAGTTGATGAAGAGCGACATTGATGGAGTTGTAGAGTTGTTGGAGTTCGGGAGTGTTGCTGATGCCCAACCAAAGCACCTTAGGAGCGTAATGTGAACCGAAAACTCCAAGTTTGTTGATTTCGAGATCCAATTCTGGAGTATTGGCTGCGATATTTTGTAGCGCTTCGGCGATAGGTTTCACTTGAGCGGACGGGGTTTTCCCGATGAAACGGAGGGTGAGGTGGGAAAGATCATTATTGACCCAGGTGATGGTATCGTAATAGGTGCGGCGTTGCAGCTCGGCCATCAAAGGGTCATACTCTTTTGAAAGTTGTAATCGGAAGCCAGTAAATAGGCGCATGTTAGATGGATTTACATTGCAATCAACGGCTTTTGCTTGAAAATATTGTATAAAAAAACACCTCCGCAGTGGAGGTGTTTTTTTATAAGGAATGAGTGGTTCAGAATTAGCGAACGATGTTCACCTTGCTGGTAGCCACTTCGTTGCCGTTCACAACGCGAACGATGTACAAACCTTCGGTGAGGTTAGCCACGTTGATGGTAGCGGAGGCGTTAGCATTTTCGATGCTCATCACTTCCTGACCAGCCACGTTGTAGATGGAAACCTGAGCGCCGGCAGCGTTGTCGATAGTGATTTCGTTGCAAGCGGGGTTCGGGTAAACATTCAGAGCGTTGTTGCTTTCTTTGATACCGTTGTCATAGTGATAGGTAGCGCAGAAGGTATTGTTGTTGAGGTTCGGGTCAACACCATTGTATTCAGCGGTGCTTTCATAACCGATGTGCATGCAGAGGTGCAGATCTTCATTGGGCCATCCGAAGGGAGCCAACACGTCAGCATCAAGATCCCAGTCGAGGAGGTTGAAATGCCATCTCCAGCCGTAGAACATTTCAAGGGTATCGGGTTCATCGTTGATGGCTGCATTTTCGAGATCCGGGAAATAGAAAGGAGTTTCACCATCGATGTAGAGGCTCAAAGTGTAGTAACCGATAGCGGGGTCAACGCCAGTGTTGAAAGCACCACCGTAGAAATAGAGGGAGTCGGTGTACTGGTCAACGACGATGAAGTCGTCTTCGTCCAATTCATCCGGATAGGTCTGCTCATCCTGCGGGTCGTAAATTTCAGCATAGAGGTCGCTCTTCGGCTGATAAGCCTGACCGTCGTTGTAGTAAACCGTCAACAGGAAGGGTTTGTGGGAAGCGATGAGTTGGTTGTTCTCATCATATTCGCTACCGAATACCCAGTGATGATAACCATCGTCGGGGCGGTCGCCAAAAAGGGCGAAGTTGTTATCTGCGCAATCCTCATCGGTGGGGCAGAGGCAAACAGCAGCTGCTTCAGCGGCATAGATACTAACGGTGACATCACCGGTAGCGGGCATGGTGAAAGGAGTAGCGAGTTCACACACATTGATACCAAGGCCGTCATCGCCATCCGGAACAGTGTAGTTCTGAGAATAAACGAGCGTACCGGGAGTGATATCGCTGTTTTCAGCATCGTAAACGGTACCGGTGTAGATACGGATAACGTAAGTTTCGTTGTTGAAGGTAGGAACATTATTACCGGTTACGTGGTCGCTGGTGGTGTGATAGAAACGAACTCTCTCGAGCTGTGCGCCTGCGGGAATTTCACCTTCGGGAATACGGAGGCAGTACTCGCTTTCAGCGGCCATTACGAAAACAGAACCAGAGGTGGCGTAGAAGCCGTACCAGTCGGAACGCTGGTTCTCAGGAAGTTGAACCTGGGTGTTGGTGTTAATCAACAGACCCTGTGCAAATGACATGGAAACCAATGCCATAGCAACGACAAGAGTAAAAAGTTTTTTCATGATAATATAATTTGGTTAATAAATGATTTTCGGCGGAAAAGATACAATTTTTTAATGAAATAATCATCTTTATAAGAAAATTATATTTTTTTAGTATTTTTGCCGTTTCAAAAAAATGAACGAAGGATGAAAATGGTGGATCTAAATGGTCAATATGTGCGTATGAAGGCCGAAATAGATGAGGCCGTGGAGAAAGTAATAGCCTCTGGCGCGTACATAAAAGGTGCGGAAGTAACTGAATTTCAGGAAAATCTTTCCCGTTTTCTTTCCATCCCTCACGTTATTGGCTGCGGCAGTGGAACTGATGCCTTGCAAATTGCGCTGATGGCACTCGGCCTGCAACCCGGCGATGAGGTCATCACCACGCCGTTCACCTTTATCGCCACCGCCGAGGTGATGGCCCTGCTGCGTGTCAAGCCAGTGTTTGTAGATGTGGAAGAAAATACCTTTCATATTGACGTTCATCAAATCGAAGCGGCCATCACTCCGCGCACGAAGGCCATTCTGCCGGTGCATCTGTACGGACAGAGCGCCAACATGGAACCACTGCTGCAGATTGCCGAAAAGCACGGGTTGTACGTGGTGGAGGATGCCTGCCAGTCGATATGCGCAGAGTATATTTTTGCCGATGGTCAGCGTAAAATGACCGGCACGATGGGAACCTTCGGCTGCACCTCTTTTTTCCCCACCAAGAACTTGGGCTGTTATGGCGATGGCGGTGCGATGTTCACGCACAATGCAGCATTGGCGAAAGAGGCCGCCTGCATTGCCAACCACGGTGCGGAGAAAAAGTATCATCATGAGCGGGTGGGTGTGAACTCGCGACTCGACACGCTGCAGGCGGCCATCTTGAACGTGAAGCTTCGTCATTTAGGGGAGTTCACGCAGGCCCGGCAGGCGGCTGCCGACCGGTACGACGCGCTCTTTGCGGGTTGCGACTGGCTGACGGTGCCGTACCGTGCGTCATACAGCACCCATGTGTTTCACCAATATACGGTGCGCCTCGCCGACGGGATAAATCGCGACCTATTGCAAGAGTTGTTGCGAGCCGATGGGGTGCCCACGATGGTGTATTATCCCGTGCCGTTGCACCTGCAGCCTGTGTTTGCGGAGTTGGGCTACCGGCGCGGTGACTTTCCGGTGGCGGAGCATCTGGCCGACACCGTGCTTTCGTTGCCGATGCATACCGAGCTGACGGACCATGAGCAGGAAAAGGTGCGCGAGGTGATGGGCAGAATAGTAGAAAAATGTTGGAAATAAAAAACTTACAATATGATCATCATAGGAATTACAGGAACATTAGGTGCAGGCAAAGGCACGGTGGTGGACTATTTGAAAGAGAAGTATGGCTTTGTGCATTTTTCGGTGCGCGAATTTC
>JAEEGL015862828.1_pt1 | contig 16408 bp, 11 predicted proteins | sample 9134231 | NCBI WGS metagenome assembly JAEEGL01 (sample SAMN16246548, study PRJNA631951) | gut metagenome | biome: gut microbiome; feature: rumen; material: fiber-attached | host: Bos | place: Iran: Karaj | collected 2018-10
CATTTTTTGAGACATATGGTATTAAACCTATAAGAATGATAGATTTAAAATCATTAATGGGAGATGCTTCTGATAATATTCCTGGTGTTAAAGGAATAGGGGAAAAGACAGCATTATCATTACTTCAAAAATATGAAACATTGGATGGCGTTTATGAACATATTGATGAAATAACTGGTAAAACTAAAGAAAAATTAATAAATGATAAAGAAAATGCTTATTTTTCATATAAACTTGCTACAATATATAAAACTATTGATTTTGAATATAATTTTGAAAGTATTAAATATTTAGGAATAGATAGAGAAAAATTAATAGATAAATATAAGGAATTAGAGTTTAATTCATTTTTAAAGAGTATTCCAAGTGATAATACTAATACAGATTTAGATTATATTGATGTTAAAGGACATATAGATATTAATAATAAAAAATCATTATATATAGAACTAGATGGTATAAATTATCATACAGCTAAATTAATTGGAGCTTCTATTTATGATGGTGAAAAGTTATACTATTTTGATGAAGCAAGTTTACTTTTAAATAGAGATTTGTTTACTGATTCATTAGTGACATTTGATCATAAAAAGAATATTGTATTTTTAAATAGGTATGGTATTAAGACTAATACTTCTTTTGATATTAATATCGCAGCATATCTATTAAATTATAATATTAAAGATGATTTATCTTATTTGACTAATACATTTGGATTAGATCTTCCTTATTATGAAAATATTATTAATCCTAGAAGTAAGTATACTCCTGAAGAAATTAAATTATCTATTGTTCAAAAAGCAAAATTCTTATATGAAAAGTATAATGAATTTAATGATAAATTAAAAGATGAAGAGTTATATGATTTATATTATAATATAGAGCATCCTTTAATAGATGTACTTGCAGATATGGAAATAACTGGTATAAAGGTATTACCTGGTGTAATAGATGATTTATCATTAGATATTAAAACTAGAATAGAAATGATTGAAGGAAGAATATACAATTATGCAGGTGAAGAATTTAATATATCTAGTCCTAAACAACTTGGAACTATTTTATATGATAAATTAGGTTTACCAAGAGGTAGGGGAAAGAATGCTACTTCTACTGCTCATGATGTATTAATAAAATATGTAGATAAACATCCAATAATTAATGAAATATTAGAATATAGAAACTTAAATAAATTGTTAACTACATATTTAGATACATTTAATAGTTATATACAAAGTGATGGTAAAATACATACTATATATAAACAAACTGGTACTAGAACTGGAAGACTTTCAAGTATCGAACCTAATTTACAAAATATTCCAGTTAGAAGTGAAGAAGGAAGAAAAATAAGAAAAGCATTTATTCCTAGTGATAATTCATATTTATTATCTAGTGATTATTCTCAAATTGAGCTTAGAATACTTGCTCATATAAGTAATTGCCCAAATTTGATTGAGGCATTTAAAAATGGAGAAGATATTCATACTCATGTGGCGAGTGATATATTTGGAGTAGATGAAATAGAAGTAACAAAGAATATGAGAAGAACTGCTAAAGCTGTAATATTTGGAATTGTTTATGGTATTAGTGGTTATGGTTTAGGTGAAAATCTTGATATAGCACCAACTGAAGCTAAAAAATATATAGATAAATATTTACATTTATATCCTGAAGTAGATACTTATATGAAAAATATTGTTGAAAAGACTAGAGACCTTGGATATGTTAGAACATTATTTAATAGAAAAAGAGAAATAGAAGAAATTAAAAATACTAATTACTTAATTAGATCTATGGGAGATAGAATGGCTCTTAATACACCAATTCAAGGAACTAGTGCTGATATATTAAAATTAGCTATGGTTAAAATATATAATATTTTAAATGAAAAAAAATATAAAACAAAAATGTTATTACAAGTTCATGATGAATTAATATTTGATGTTCCTGAAGATGAACTTGATGATATAAAAGAAATGATTCAAAATGAAATGGAAAACATATATAAACTATCAGTTCCATTAAAAGTAGAAATAAATTATGGAAAGAATTGGTATGATGCTAAATAGTTAGGAAATCCTAACTATTTTTTATATGAATTTGATTTTTAGTCTCATTTTTGATATAATATGCTGCATTAAAAAGAAGGGGAAATATCTATGATGGATTATTATGTTGATTCTACCAATAAAAATAGAAATGCATTAAGAGAATACATGGATATGATTGGTAAATGTGAAGTATTAACTCCAGAAGAATCACTAGAACTTATTAAAAAAGCTAGAAAAGGTGATCGTGATGCTCGTGAAAAAGTAATATTATGCCATTTAAAACTAGTATATTCAGTTGTAGAAAAAAACTGGAATCATGATGTTCCTTTTCTTGATATGTTACAATTTGGAAATGAAACATTAACTAGATTAGTAGATACATTTAATATTGAAGGTAAAAATACATTTAGTGGATACGTATGGAAATATGTTGATTATGCTCTTAGAAGATATCGTGTAAAAGATAGAAATGCTGTAAATTATTCATATGATGCATATATAGATATTGGAAAAATTAAACGTTTTTGTGATGCTTTTACTCAAGAGAATAATAGAGAAGCTACTACAAAAGATATAAAAGAACAATTTCCTGACATTAAAGATGATATTATTAGATTATATTTTTTAGTATTTGATCATGATTTTGTTCATAGTTTAGATGAATGCTTACCTGATAGTGATGATGCTACTACTTATGATATGATAGGAAATGAAGATAAGAACTATGATGTAGTTTTATCTAGATTAACTGCTGAGAAGCTTGTAAATGATATTTTAAATTTAGATATTCCTGCCAGAAAAAAATATGCAATATTATATAGATACGGATTTATTAAAAATAAAGCTCATTCTTTAGAAAAAACCGGAGAACAAATTGGTGTTACTAGAGTAAGAATTCAACAAATAGAACATGATGTATTTAAGAAAATGAAAAAACTTCCGGGAATGGAAAATTGTAAATAAAAAATAGTTTATTAAAACTATTTTTTTATTATTGGTTTATTTTTAATTTCTTCTTCCATAATATAATAATAAATAAGTGAATATATTTGATTAGCTCTATCTTCTATATTCAATACTTTATATTTATCAGTATCATATTTATTAAGAATTGGATAATTAAAAGTACTTTTTATTTCATTTAAATATTTTTGTCCTTTATTACTAAATCCTAATACTCTTATGTATTCAATATCTTTTATACTATTATTTTCTTCTTTAGTAAGTGAAAATAATATATGATTTAACATTCTTGATATTTTATTATAAGTATATCTTTTAGATTTAATATTTAATATTAATTCATCAAGTGTATTAGATTTATTAATAACTTTTTTAAGCCTTGAATCTAATCCTTCATCAACATCTAGGTATTTATCTAAATTATTTTCACTTAATATTTTATATTTTAAATATTCAAAGTATTTATTATTAAATGTTTTATTCTTTAGTAAATTAAATGTATCTTTAGGAACTTTATTTTCAAATGATTTATTATCATTAATTCTTTGTCTAATATTTTGAGCAGAAACTATACTATCTTCTGATGATAGATCATGATATTTAGTTGTTCTTTTTATATTAAATGGTTCTATAGAATAATTATTTTTATATATTTCTTTTAAATAGCTAAGAGCAAGTAATTCATTTGGTTCTGATATTTCAATATGAATTATTTCATTTAATGCTTTATTTAATGCAGTAGGGTAATTAAGTCCTTTATCTAAATACTTTTTAACAGTATTATCATATGTAATATCATATAGCTGTGTTTTAGCAGCCTTAACAATATTATCTAAATTATCTTGTTCAAGTCCAAAACATAATGTATCTATTTTTAATTGATTTAATAGTTTTAAGGCATATTTAGCAAATATATCACTTCCTTGAACAGTAAATATATATGGAAGTTCTATTACTAAATCTATGTCATGATTTAAAGCTATTTGAGCTTTTTCATATGGAGATAAAACTGATAATTCTCCTCTTTGAGAACATACTGATGACATACAAACAACTATTAAAGAATCTTTATATTTTTCTTTGATTTTTTGTATTTGATATAAATGTCCATTATGAAATGGATTATATTCTACAACTATTCCAACTATTTTAGTCATTAGAATTATCTCCTTTCTCATGTAAATTATAGCAAAATATGTAATTTTTGCAATAAAATGACAAATTATACTTGATATTTTATGGTTTTTATGAGAAAATACTCTAGCGAAGCAATTATTTTATACTTACTAGATGTTGAAGGAGGAATAAAAATGAAATTAGATATTACATTATTCGGTGCATTACCTTTTAGAAGAATTAGTAAAACTGCTAAAAGACAAAGAAGAACTCATTTAAAGAAAACTGCTCCTACAGTTTGTACTTGTTCAAATTGTGGTGCTGTTGTTGCTCCTCATAGAGCATGCACTAAATGTGGATATTACAAGGGTATAGAAGCAATTAAAGTTAATAAAGAAGAAACTAAATAAACTAACTAATGTTAGTTTTTTTATTGACAAATTTGACTTATTGTATCAATTGTGATATAATATGCACCGTCATTGAAAAGGAAATATTTAGGGGGTAAATATGGAAAAGTTAAATGAATTAATAGATTTTATAAACAATAATTTTAAAGACGATAAAAAAGCTAATGTTGATATGTTTTACAACAAGGTTTTACCATGTGATAAAGATTTACAATTAGAAATAGATGAAGCTATTGAAATACTTGAAAAATGTCCTAAAATCGTTGAAATTATAAAAGAAATAATTGATAATGGTATTAATATAGATACTACATTATTTCAAGCATATAATTTAATGTTTTCAAAAGAAAATAAACCATTTGATGCTAAATTAGATGTGCTAGAAGAATATAGTGAAGATTTAGATAAAACACCAGCTTTTGAGATGGGCGGATTTGAAAAAAGTTATATTAAAAATTATAGTGATGATAACGAAGAAGATTATTATAATGATTATTATGATGATTCTGAAGCAATTAAACAAGTATTTCGTTATTTTGGAAAAGATCCAGATTTTGTTCAAATGTATTTAAGAGATATAGGCAAATTCCCATTATTAACATTTGAACAAGAACAACATTTAAGTAAAGAATATAAAGAAAATCATTCTGAAGAAGCAAAAATAGAATTAGTTAATCATAATTTAAAATTAGTTGTTTCTATAGCTAAAAGATATGTTGGAAGAGGTTTAGCATTCTTAGATGTAATTCAAGAAGGAAATCTAGGATTGATGAAAGCTGCTGAAAAATTTGATTATCGTAAAGGATATAAATTTTCTACATATGCTACTTGGTGGATTAGACAAGCAATTACACGTGGTATTGCTGATTTAGGTAGAGCTATTAGAATACCTGTACATGCTGCTGAAAAGATTAATAAAATGAAAATTCATGGTAGACAATTTCTTATTGAAAATGGTAGAGAAATAACAGCTGATGAATTACAAGAAGAATTTGAAATCCCTGATGCTATATTCCCTATATATTATCAAGTATATAAAAATGGAATGATGACATCATTAGATTTACCTGTAAATGTAGAAGATAATGATTCAACTCTAGGAGACTTTATACCTTCTGAAGAAAATAATATTGATGAATATATTAATAATGAATTTGCAAGAGAATTTAGAGAGGATCTTGATACTTGCGCAAGATTAACTCCAAGAGAGTTACAAGTAATTAAATTAAGATTTGGTATTTATGATGAAAAATATAATCCAGATTGTAAAAATCTTACTTTAGAAGAAGCGGGTAAGATATTTCATGTAACTCGTGAAAGAATTAGACAGATAGAAGTAAAAGCATTTAGAAAATTACGTAGTCCATATTTTAGTAAATATAATGGTTATAACAATTATGTACCAACATTAAAAAGAAGATAATAATTATCTTCTTTTTTTATTAGTTTTATGTTAAAATTAATGCTATGGAAAGAGAAAAGATTAGAAATTTTTGTATTATTGCTCATATAGATCATGGTAAGAGTACTCTAGCAGATAGAATACTCGATGTTTGTGGTGCAGTTAGTGAAAGAGAAAGAAAAGAGCAAATACTTGATTCTATGGATCTTGAGCGTGAACGTGGCATTACTATTAAACTAAATGCTGTTGAATTAAAATACAAAGGATATACATTACATTTAATTGATACTCCTGGACATGTAGATTTTAGCTATGAAGTAAGCCGTAGTTTAGCTGCATGTGAAGGTGCTATATTAGTAGTAGATGCTACTCAAGGGATAGAAGCTCAAACACTAGCAAATTTATATTTAGCTCTTGATGCTAATTTAAAAATAATACCAGTAATAAATAAAATAGATTTGCCTAATGCAAATCCTGAAAAAGTAAAAGATGAACTTGTAAATACAATTGGATTTAATAGAGATGAAATACTATTATGCTCAGGAAAAACTGGAGAAGGTGTTAGTGATTTATTAGATGCTGTTATAGAAAGAATAGAACCTCCTAGGAGTGAATCTAATAAACTAAGAGCATTAATATTTGATAGTTATTTTGACCCTTATAAAGGTGTTGTTATTCTTATTAGAGTAATGGATGGAACTGTTAAAGTTGGAGATAATATAAAATTTATTAATTCAAATTCTGTATATGAAGTATTAGAACTTGGCAAACATACTCCTCATGAAGTTAAAAAAGATTCTTTATCTGCTGGAGAAGTAGGTTTTTTAAGTGCATCTATTAAAAGTATTACTGAGGTAAGTGTTGGAGATACTATATGTTTAAGTGATGATAATGTTCCAGCCTTACCTGGATATAAACCAATGAAACCAATGGTTTATTCGGGAATATATCCAATAGATAGTTCTAAATATAATAATCTAAAAGAAGCATTATTGAAATTAAAATTATCTGATGCATCATTAGTTTTTGAACCTGAAACTTCTATCGCATTAGGTTTTGGTTTTAGATGTGGCTTTCTAGGATTATTACATATGGAAATAATTGAGGAAAGAATTGAAAGAGAATTTGGAATAGATATTATAGCAACTAGTCCATCTGTTATATATGAAGTATTATTAAATGATGGAAGTAGTATTAATATTGATTCTCCTTCTAAAATGCCTGATCCTACTAAAATATCTAAGATTTTAGAGCCATACGTAAATTGCAATATATATGTTCCAAGTCAATTTGTTGGATCTATTATGGAACTATGTCAGGATAAAAGAGGTATATATAAAAATATGTCTTATTTAGATGAGACTAGAGTTAATATTTTATATGAATTACCTTTATCTGAAATAGTATATGATTTTTTTGATAAATTAAAAAGTTTTACTAAAGGATATGCATCATTTGATTACGATTTTATTGGAAATAAAGAAAGTAAACTTGTTAAAATGGATATACTTTTAAACGGGGAAGCAATAGATGCATTAAGTATTATAGTACATAAAGATTTTGCTTATAATAGAGGCAAAATTATATGTCAAAATTTAAAGAAAATTATTCCTAAACAAATGTTTCAAGTACCAATTCAAGCAGTTATTGGATCTAAAGTAATAGCTAGAGAAGACATATCTGCGCTTAAGAAAAATGTACTTGCAAAATGTTACGGTGGAGATGTTTCACGTAAACGTAAACTATTAGAAAAGCAAAAAGAAGGAAAGAAGAGAATGAAACAAGTAGGTAGTGTTTCTATTCCTCAAGAAGCTTTTTTAACAATATTAAGTACTGATAGTGAAGAATAATTATTTAAAGAAAGTAAGAGTATCATTATATGTATGATTAATTTCATTATTAATGATGTTACTTTCTTTTAATTTATTTGTTATTTCTTTATCTTTTTTTAAAAAACTTTTTTCGTGAGTAATATATGGTTTTATTTGTCTATAAACCGGTATGGTTTTTTTGATAATTCCTAGTGTTTTGTTGGTGTTGCTTACAATATTTGATAAGTTTAAATTTTTTAAAATATCTAATATGCTCAAATTCATATTATATTCACCTATAATATTATATTCACCTACGATTAAAAAGTGTTAATTTGAATTACTATCTATGTTGATTTATGTGCTGCATTATTATACAATATATATGATAGGTGATAATAGATGAATAAAAAAGGATTCACATTAGTAGAATTACTAGCTGTAATAGCAATATTAGCAATACTAGTAATAATAGCCTTACCAGCAGTTCTTAGAATGTTTACTCAAGCCAGAATTGATACATTTGAAAATGAAGTAAAAACAATTTATAGAACTGCACAACAAAATTACTTATTAGATAACATGTCTAATCCAGGAGGAAAAATAGCGTATACAAATTCAGAAGAAACAATAGAAGAAGTAGATACAGTAAAAGAATTAAATATAACAGGCAATTCCAGTTTAAAATACTATATATTAATGTCAAATGAAGGAAAAGTACTCACTATAAGAGTAACAAATGGAACATATAGTTATTCTAAATCAGGAGAAGATATAAAGATAGAAGATATAGATTTACAAAATAATAATGAAGTAGAATTAGAATCAGATATAACAGATACATTAGTACAAAGTGAAGAACCATATCCGGACCCAACAGATGTATTATGTTTCACTTATACTATATCAAATAACAAGGTATCTATAACTGATTATGATGATTCATGTACAAAAGATGTGGTTATTCCGCAAACAATTGAAGATAAACCGGTCACTGCAATAAATAACAGTGCATTTCAAGATAATCAATTAACATCAGTAAAAATTCCAAGTAGTGTTACAACAATAGGGAGTTTTGCATTTTCTGATAATCAATTAACTTCAGTAAAAATTCCAAATGGTGTTATAATTATAGGCAATTCTACATTTTCAAATAACCAACTAATATCAGTAAAAATTCCAAGTAGTGTTACTAATATAAATCATTATGCATTTCAAAATAACCAACTAACATCAGTAGTGATTCCGAGTGGTGTTACAACAATAGGTAATCATGCATTTCAAAATAATCAACTAACATCAGTAGTGATTCCGAGTGGTGTTACAGCAATAGGGAGTTCTGCATTTCGAGATAATCAATTAACATCAGTTGTGATTCCAAATGGTGTTACAACAATTGAAGTTGATGCATTTCGAAATAATCAATTAACATCAGTTGTGATTCCAAATGGTGTTGCAGCAATAGGGAGTTCTGCATTTCGAGATAATCAATTAACATCAGTAGTGATTCCAAATGGTGTTGCAGCAATAGGGGGTTTTGCATTTCGAGACAATCAACTTTCTACAATAACAATTCCAAGTAGTGTCACAACTATTGGTGGCTACGCTTTTAGTCATAATCAATTAACATCGATAACCATTCCAAATAGTGTAACAACAATTGGTACTCAAGCATTTGTGTCTAATCAACTAACATCTGTGGTTATTCCAAGTAATGTTACATCAATAGGGGATGGAGTGTTTTTGGGTAATTCACTTGTGGGAGTAATAATGGAAGGAAAGACATCTTCAAGTGATTTTGAAGTATATGGAAGCAATATATGGAGCTGGAAAAGTGGAATTAATAACTTGTGTACCAAGGATAATACAAGCAATGTTACTAATGGGTGCATATTGTGGGAAGGGTCAGATCAATTGGTTTCTGATGACTTTGTATATACAGTGAGTGGGAACAATGCAACTATAACAAGATATCTTGGAAATGATAATAATTTAGTTATACCATCTACTTTAAATGGGAAAACAGTGACAGCAATTGGGAACAATGCTTTTAGAGAATTTGGAATAATTTCGTTAACAATTCCAAATACGGTAACTTCTATAGGAACATATGCTTTTTATCAAAATAGTATTTCTTCGTTAACTTTGAGTAGTGGTTTACAAACAATTGGTGATGATGCATTTCATGATAATCTGCTTACAACAATTGAATTCCCTAATGGATTGGTATCAATTGGAGCAAGAGCATTTCGATTAAATGATTTTTCAACCACCTTAACAATTCCAAGTAGTGTTCAGAAATTAGGGCAATATGCTTTTGGCAGAAGAAATGCACTTCGATCAGTAACAATAAAAGGAAAATCTTCATCAAGTGAATTTAGTGTATATGATTCACCATTTGACTGGGCAACAGATGTAACTTGTGTTAAAAATAATACAAGTAATGTGGAAAACGGATGTATTACTTGGGGTGCTAGTTAGTATTAAGAAACCTTTATGGTTTCTTTTATTTTATAATTTATATTAATAAATAATAAAAGTGAAAAAAATCTTTTTATTTTTATTTTAATATGTTATAATTTTATTGTATAGAATAAGGGGAAAGGCTTTATGGCGGAAAAAACAGCTGATTTAAAACTTAATAAGCAGGCTAAAAAGACAGCTCAAAGTGATACTGAAGCAACTAATAATAAGCAAACTCCAGTAGCTCAAATGTCTGAAAATAAGCCTAAAGTAGAAGAGAAAGCTAAAGCTGTTACTTCAAATGAACCAGTGGCACCTAAAGCTACTAGCGCGAAGAAAAAAGAAGTAAAGCATGGCATATTGTTTAAATTAGTCGATGGAATAATGTCTATAATTATTTCCTTTTTCACGTACATTTGTTTTGGAGTTTATAATTTATTTCTATTACTTTGGAAATTAATATTTAGACATATATTTAATGAGTTACATATATTGTTTTTTGCATCTTATCTAGGAATTCTATTTATATTAGAAAGTGTTTTTGTGACATTCCCTATGTTCTTAGTTAATGCTATAGGTAAATACATTTATAAATTATATTCAAAAGTTAAAATATATTTTGATAAGCAAAAACAAATTAAGGAATCTAAATCTGATGATAATAGAACATTTATGAAGAGATTAAATGATTATATTATTGAAAAGTATGAAAATATTCCTTATGTTAAAGCTGCTCGTGAGAAGAAAGAAGCTAGCTTAGTTGTTCTTACTATTGATCCTAATAGTGATGACGTTGTTAAAAGTGAGAAAAAAGTCACATATAAATATATTGCAAGAAATAAAGAAGGTAAGTTGGAAACTGGATATTTTGCTGCTTTTTCAAAAATGGACGTTTATGCTTATTTAACTGATAAGTCTATGACAGTTTATGAAATTACTACAAGTTGGGCTATTAATTTCTTCCATGCTGAAGCATCTTCTATTAAGAGAAAGATGAAGAATAAAGATTTAATATTCTGGCTTGCTCAATTGTCAACTTATATTAAAGCCGGTATTCCTTTAGCTGATGCTGTTAAAGTATTAGCACGTCAAGATAAAAGAACTAAATATAGATCTGTATATGATGCAATCATTTACGAATTAACAATGGGTGAAAGTTTTAGTGAAGCTTTAAAGAAACAAGGAAATGTCTTCCCCGCATTACTTGTAAATATGGTTAAGTCAGCTGAAATGATTGGTAATATTGAAGATACTCTTGATGAAATGAGTGATTATTACCAAGAAATTGAAGATACTAAAAAAGCTATTATAAGTGCTTTAACTTATCCATCAATAATATTAGTATTTGCTCTTGGTGTAGTAGGCTTTATGCTTGTATATATAGTTCCAAAATTTGTTGAAGTATATGAAAGTATGAATGCTCAATTAAATCCTATTACTGAAATTACATTAAATATATCTGCATTCTTAAAGACAAATTATATGAGTGTAATTAGCTGGACATTAGCTATTGTACTTGGTTATATGCTTTTATATCACAAAGTTAAAATGTTTAAAACCATGATGCAAAATATCTTTATGAAATTACCTGTTATTGGAAGTTTAATTATTGACAAAGAAATGTCATTGTTTGCAAGAACTTTTGCAACTTTAAATAAGAATAATGTACTTTTGACAGATAGTATTGATATTTTAGGAAAAATAACTAATAATGAAATATATAAAGCAATAATGTTTAAAACAATAAATAACTTGCTTAAAGGTGAAAAAATGAGTGAATCATTTAAAGACCACTGGGCTGTACCAGAAGTTGCATATTATATGATTGTAACTGGTGAATCTACTGGTGAGTTATCTACTATGCTTGATAAAGTTGGAGATTATTATCAAAAATTACAAAGAAATATGGTTAACCAAATTAAAACTTTTATAGAACCTGTTATGATTGTTTTATTAGCAATAATAGTTGGATTTATATTAGTTGCTATCGTAGTTCCAATGTTCGGTATTTATCAAACAATTCAATAGGGGGAAATTAAAATGATTTACATTATGTTATTTCTGTTTATATTTGGATCTGTAATAGGTAGTTTTCTTGGATGTATGGGATATAGAATTCCTAATAAGATTAAAACTACCTATCCACCAAGTTTTTGTTCAGAATGTAAGAAAAAATTAAAATGGTATATGAATATTCCTATATTTTCTTATATATTTTTAGGAGGTAAATGTCATTATTGTAAAAAACCAATAGGATTTGTTTATTTCTTTACTGAACTATTATGTGCTGTGTTATTTGCACTTAATTATTACTTGTATGGTTTTACTGCTAATTTCTTTATAACAACAATTATTTCTTGTGTATTAGTAGTAACTATTGTAAGTGATTTCTTATATTATTATATTTCTGATAGAGTATTAGTTATATCAACTATATTATTAATAATTATTCTATATATTTTTAATGATGCTACATTTGTATTAAAATCAATATTAAATGGTGCATTAATGTTTGGAGTAATGTATGCTATAAAAATGCTTGGAAATTATTTATTTAAAAGAGAATCATTAGGTGATGGAGATATTAAATTAATGGGAGTTGTTGCTTTAGCTATTGGTATACTACCTAGTTTTATAGCATTGTTCCTTGCATCAGTTATCGGAATTCTTTATTCACTACTAATTAAAAATATTAATAAAGAAGGTATTATTCCCTTTGGTCCATTCTTGATAATGGGTGCATTATTAAGTATATATTTTTCTGAATCCTTTGATATATTTATACATACAATATTATTAAAATAAAATGAAAAAGAATAAAAAGGTGAAAGCATGCAAAAATCTAAAATCTATATTATATTTGGTGTATTATCATTAGTTATTTCTTTAGTAGCTATTTCTTTAGCATATGCAGGTTTTTCTAGTACACTTAATGTTAATAGTGGGGCCGCCTCTAATTCCAAATGGGATGTTCATTTTTCAAATTTGAAATTAGATATGAAGGAAGATGTTATTATTAAGGATAATCCTTCTATTAAGTATTTAACAACTGTTATAGAAGGGGGTAATATAACTTTTAATAATCCCCATTCATATATATCTTATACTTTTGAAGCAGAAAATAATGGTACATTAGATGCTTTATTAAATGGATTATTAATAAGTAGACCTTTATGTGATAATTTAGAAGAATGTAATAATGTTAGTGTTAAAATATATGATGTGGCATCTAATACTGAATTAATTAGTACTGATAATAGTAAATTGATATCTGAAACGGGAAGAAGAACTTATCAATTAGTATTATCTTATGAGGGAGAATCCTCAGATATTACATTAAATGACATATCAATTGTGTTTAATTATGTACAAGATAATTCATATTGATAAAGAGGTGAAATAATGGATAAATCAAAAAATTATATTTTATTTGGGTTTTTAGCTTTATTAGTCTCTTTAATAGCTGCTGCTTTAGCATATATTTCATATCAGCAATCATTAGATGTTGAAAGTAATACACTTAATGATGTTGAATGGAATGTTCATCTTATTAATCTGGCTATTTCACATAAAAGTGATGGTGTAATTGTAAATATTGCTCCAACTATTACTGGTGGAACAGTTATTAATGATTATTCTATTACATTCACTAAAATAGATGATTATATTGAATATACATTTGATGTGGTTAACACTGGTACTTTTAACGCTAAATTAGTAGATATTAAAATAGATAATCCTAGTTGTTCTTCATTGGGTGATTGTAATGTATTATATGAGTTATATGATGATCATACAAAGTTGGAAAGAGCTGATGATAGTATATTAGATGCTAGAACTGGTAAAAAAACATACAAAATTAGATTAACAAACAAAAATCAAGAATTAGTTGAAATTAGAAATTTAAAAGTTGCATTAATATATATTCAAGATGGTAAATATGTGGTTAAAAGTAACTAAATTATTAGTTTTCTATTGAAAGAATGTCTTGTTACATTCTTTTAATTTTGATATAATTAATTAGTAATCAAAATAGATGGTGATTAGTATGTATATTAAGGAAATTAAATTACAAGGTTTTAAAAGTTTTGCTGATAAGATTTCTATAGAATTAGATCAATCATTTACTGGTATAGTAGGACCTAATGGTAGTGGAAAAAGCAATATAGTGGACGCTATTAAATGGGTTTTAGGTGAGCAAAGCATTAAATCATTACGTGGGTCTAATAACATGACCGATGTTATTTTCAGTGGTTCTGATTCTCGTGGTGAGGCTAATTTTGCATCTGTATCTATTTTGTTTGATAATTCTGATAAAACATTGCATACTGATTTTAGTGAAGTATCTATTAAAAGGGTAGTTTATAGAACTGGTGAAAATGAATATTATATAAATAATGAAAAATGTAGATTAAAAGATATTACTAATTTATTTATTGATTCTAAATCTAGTAAAGAATCTTTTAATATAATTCCTCAAAATAAAATTGATCAAATATTAAGTGAAAAACCAGAAGAAAGAAGAATTATTTTTGAAGATGCAGCCGGTGTATTAAAATATAAAAAAAGAAAAGAAGAGAGTTTAAATAAACTTGCACATACACATGAAAATATTGATCGTATTGATTTAATTATTAAAGAGAATACTGAAAATATTGAACCATTAGAGCAAGAAGCTAAAAAAGCAAGGGAATATAAAGAAGCTATTAATGAATTAGAAAGTGTAGAAATAGCATTAATAGCTAAGGATATAACTGAATATAGTGTTAGATTAGATGATAATAAAAACAAAAAAGAGAGATTAGAAGAAGAAATATTGCAAATTAATACTAGTTCTTCTACTGATAATACAGAAGTTGAAAAATTAAAAGTTAAAATATTAAATAATGATGATCAAATTAAAAATATTAGTTCAGAAATATTTAAAATTAATGAAAGTTTGATTGAATTAAGTAATAAAAAAACATTAATGACTGAAAGAAATAAATATGATAAAACTTCTGAAAGCGTTAAGAATAATTTAATTGCTCTTAAAGATAAAGAAGGTAATTTAAACAATGTAATAACTACTACTAAATTAGATATAGAAAATTATCAAAATCAAGAAAAGCAATTACAAAGTGAGTTAGAAGAATTAAATAACGAATATAGAACATTATCTAATGAAAATGAAAAAAACAACTATAATTTAAGTAATGAAAGAAGAAAAATAATTGATATTAATAATAAAATAGAAGTATTAGAATCTAATATATCTAATATGAGTAAAGTTCCTTATAGTGTTAGAAGTATATTAGAAAGTCCAACACTTAGAGGAATTCATAACATATTAGGTAATTTAATTGAGACATCTAGTGAATATGCTAATATGTTAGATGTTGCATTAGGTGCTTCATATTGCAATATAGTAGTAGATGATGAATCATGTGCTAAAGAAGCAATTGAATATTTAAAAAGTCATAATAAGGGTAGAGCAACATTCTTTCCTTTAAATGTTATTAAACCTAAAAGTATTGAACCTGATGTTTTAAAGGATATTTCAAATATTATTGGTTATGTTGGTATAGCAAGTGATTTAGTTACTTATAATCAAAAATATTATAATATTGTGATGAATCAACTAGGTAATATTATAGTTACTGATTCAATAAATTCTGCTATTGCTATAAGTAAGAAAATAAACCATAGATATAGAGTTATTTCTGTTAGTGGTGAAATTATACATGTTGGTGGAATAATAACTGGTGGAAGCTTAAAAACCTCTAATACGTATATAAATGATAAGTATGAATTAGATAAATTAAAACTATCAATAGATTCTATTAATGAAAACATAAAATCATTTGAAAATAAAGCTAGTGAATACGATAAAGATATTAATATACTAAAAGATAAAATATATAATATTAATGTTTCTATTGTTAAAAATAAAGAACAACTACATAGTAGTGAAAAATCATTAAATGATTTAAATAATGAATTAAATTTAGTAACTAATGAAATAAATAATTTATCATCTAAATCTCTTGATAATGAATTAAATAAAGTTATTGAAGACTATTATAATCATGAACAAAAGAAATTAGAATTAGAACACAGTTTAGAAATCTATAATAAAGAAAAACTCGAATTAAATAATGAACTTTCTAATTTAGAAACATCTATTAAAAAGATGAATAATGAATATAA